>ENA-OUVC01000114-OUVC01000114.1-marine-metagenome-genome-assembly--contig:-NODE-114-length-57176-cov-8.490814_pt1 | contig 57176 bp, 49 predicted proteins | sample MGYA00248622_ERZ508571 | MGnify/ENA primary metagenome ERZ508571 (study PRJEB26236, sample SAMN06267175) | marine metagenome | isolation source: Columbia River Estuary | place: USA:Columbia River Estuary... | reverse complement strand
TAAAGGGGTTTAAATTCGAGGCCGAGAGAAAAACAACACTTAAGAATAATAATACAATAGTGATGAGTGTGAGGATTACGGATTTTGGAATGGATAAAGAAGGATTTTCTATCGTTAAAAAGTGACTGACCCGTTGAAAAATACCGCTTCTCCCCATCACTGAAAATAAGATCGCAAGTAGCAACACTAAATAAAAGCTATTATTTAATTGGATAAATTTAATATCTTTTATATCAATAAGTTGTGAGTAAAATATTTTGGCGTTTGTCCAGCTTTCGATGCGGAACAGCACCCAAGCCATAGCCACTACAAAAAACGTAAATATAGCGGCAGGTACCTTCCCTATTTTTTCTAAAAATTTCAATAAGAAAAGGCGGTCGAAGATCAAGAATAAACCGTGAAAAGCACCCCACAATACAAAATTCCAAGAAGCGCCATGCCAAAGACCTGAAACCAAAAACACAAGCCATAAATTGAAGTACAAGCGCCATTTGTTGCTCACGCGGTTGCCGCCTAACGGAATATAAAGGAAATCGCGCATGAAAGCCCCTAGCGTGATGTGCCAGCGGCGCCAAAACTCCGTAATGCTGCTAGAGCTGTAAGGAGAGTCGAAATTTTCTGGAAAACGAAAGCCCATCATGCGGGCAAGGCCAATGGCCATGTCGGAATAGCCTGAGAAATCAAAGTAAATCTGAAAAGTATAAGCCAGTATACCCACCCAAGCTTCATCAAAACTCAACTCACTGAGCTCACCACCCATGTAAAGATCAGCTTGCTTGGCCAACACATTGGCAATCAATACTTTTTTAGCAAGGCCAATACTAAAACGAAACAAACCAATGAGGCGGTCGTCTGGGGTTTCGGTGCGGTCTACCACCTGAGCTGCCACACTTTTAAAGCGAATAATAGGCCCCGCAATGGCGTGCGGAAAAATCAGTTTGTAGAGCAAATATTGCGTGGGCTTCTCAAAGGGCGCGTGGTCTTTGCGATACACCTCAATAGCGTAAGTGAGGGTCTGAAACGTAAAGAAGGAAATACCAATTGGCAGAGCGACGCTCGTCCAATGCAAGGATGCCATGCCGAGTTCGCCCAAGGCTAAATTGACATTTTCTATAAAGAAATTGGCATATTTAAAGTAAGCTAAAAGCCCCAAATTAAGTACGAGAGAAGTGCTTAAATATAGTTTTTTTCTATTTTGGTTTTCAGTAGTATAAATGGCTTTCACCAAATAGAAGTCCAGTAAACTTGTCGCCAAAACGACATATATAAAGTTAGGTGCGCCCCAAGCATAAAACAAAATGCTCACCAAAAGCGCCCAATAGTTCTTGGCATTCTTGGGCAACAGCACGTACACCAGCATGAATACTGGTAAAAAGTACAATAAGAAGAGGATGCTGCTGAAAACCATCGTTTTTGTAAACTGCGTGCAATTTACAAAAACGAAGGCAATTATTGGATCATTTCAATTCCACGTTGGACGGACTTTCCTCCGACAAAAATTCCGTAAGACAAAGCCCTTTTCTTTACTATAACATTCGGACACTATTTCTTTACGACAGTTTTTCCTTTAATTCTTTTCGCTTCTTTAAGACTGTTATTAAGCATCCATTCAATTTGACCATTGACACTACGAAATTCATCAGCAGCCCATTTTTCAATAGCTTTCATAGTTTCTGAATCTATTCTTAATGCAAATGACTTTTTTTCAGTCATCCCTTATTGATTTAAAGTTCCCGTATTTATTACAGGTTTCGTCTCACTATCACCACAAAGGACAACCATTAAATTGCTTACCATTGCCGCTTTTCTATCTTCATCAAACTCAATAATTTCTTTATCTGCTAAAAGTTTTAAAGCGCTTTCTACCATGCCGACAGCACCTTCAACAATTTTATGACGAGCTGCGACAACAGCCGACGCTTGTTGTCTTCTTAACATTGAATGAGCAATTTCAGGAGCATAAGCTAAATATCCTATTCTTGACTCGACTACTTCTATTCCGGCAATTTCCAGACGCTCGGTGACTTCGCGTTCAAGTGCTTTATTTACATCATCAAAATTTGTGCTTAAGGTTACTGTAGCTTTTTCATCTTCAAAATGATCATATGGAAATGAGCCCGCAAGTTTTCTAACTGCTGAATCAGTTTGAATTCTTATAAAGTTTTCGTAATTATCTACTTCAAACGTAGCCTTAAACGTGTCCTTAACTTTCCAAACTAAAATAACGCTAATCATAATTGGATTTCCCATTTTGTCGTTTACTTTAATTTTCTCACTCTCAAAGTTTCTTGCTCGTAAGGACAAACTTGTTCTTGTGTATAGTGGGTTAATCCAAAACAAACCGTTTTGTTTTACGCTCCCTTTATAATCTCCGAACAATAAAAGGACTTTTGAGCTATTCGGACTTACGACAATTAGGCCTTTCGTAATAATAATTAATACTGGTATTAGTGCAATTCCTAAGACGTTGTTGTTTGAGCTAAAGCCAAAAGCTATTAATACTGCGCTTATTAATAGAATGACAACGGCTAAATAACCGTTAAATGGTGTTATAATCTTTTCTGTTTTCATAATAAGTAATATTTAAATGATATCATATTGATATCACAAATGTAAACAATAATTTGACACAAAAACAAGCGTTTTAAATAATTCACCTATCTTCCTCGACTTCTGTACAATAACGGCGGACACCGACAGAAAAACTGTGTGCAACGGCCAACCTATAACAGCACCTACTTGCAATTTTTTGCGGGTTAGCGCTCAAATGCGTAAATTGGACAAGCAAAAAACTGCAAGTAGCTGCAAAAAAAATAAAACGAAACAAAGTCTCGCATATCACTCCATATTTGTATGGCTATGCGAAGATTTGTTTCGGATATATACAAGTTAAGGGCAACCTTAAGACAAAATTGCTCAATGCTTAAACAATAAAAAAACAAAACATGAAAAAGACAAATTTACTCATGACAGCAATTGCAATCTTCGGATTTGCAACAATTACCATGGCTCAAAATGTTCGAGCTTGGGGTACTTATTACACAGGTACAGGACAAGTATGGCCGAACGGAGAAGATAGAGGGAGTTCTTGTATTACCGATGCCGCAGGCAATGTTTACATGGTTGGATTCACAAGTTCAAATTCAGATATAGCCACAACAGGAGCACATCAAACTGTACATGCAGGTGGTCCCATCGTATTTGGTACAGGAGGTTATGATGCGTTTTTAGTAAAGTTTAATTCAAGTGGAGTTCGACAATGGGCTACTTATTACGGAGGGAGCCAAGATGATATGGGAATATCTTGCGCTGTTGACGCTTCAGGGAATGTTTACATGATTGGATCTACAAGTTCCACTTCAGGAATAGCAACGGCAGGAGCGCATGAAACTACAATTAATGATGGCTTTTTAGTAAAGTTTAATTCAAGTGGAGTAAGGCAATGGGGCACTTATTTCGAAGGTAATGGTAATGCCTGCACTACAGATGCTTCCGGCAATATATACATAGTTGGATTAACAAATTCCACTTCAGGTATAGCCACAGCAGGGGCGCATCAAACTGTGATGTCGGGCAGTGGTGACGCTTTTTTAGTAAAGTTTAATTCAAGCGGAGTAAAGCAATGGGGTACTTATTTTGGAGGTTCTTATACTCTTGCTTCCGGAATGGAAACGGGATTATCCTGCGCGACCGATGCTTTGGGGAATGTTTATATGACGGGGCATACGCCCTCCACTTCCGACATTGCCACGGCAGGCGCTCATCAAACTATTTATGGCGGAAGTTCTACGGATGCATTTTTAGTAAAGTTTAACTCAAGTGGAGTAATACAATGGGGTACTTATTATGGCGGTGCAGGGGTAGATATAGGATATTCGTGCGCTACCGATGCAACTGGCAATGTATATTTAGCTGGTGATACACAACAAGAATTCTTGCCTGCATCATCGGGCATGACCACAATAGGAGCGCATCAAAGTGCTTATGGTGGTGGTTATAGTGATGGATTCTTAGTAAAATTTGATTCTAATGGTCTAAGGCAATGGGGAACATATTATGGTGGTAGCTTATTAGATGTTTCATTTTCATGCGCTACCGATGCATCAGGCAATGTTTACATGTCGGGTAATACACAATCTTCTGCTGGTATAGCTACATCCGGAGCACATCAAACTACATTTAATGACGCCTTTTTAGTTAGTTTTAACTCAAGTGGAGTAAGACAAAGCGGTACCTATTACGGTGGTATCAAAAATGTCTGCACTTCCGATGCTTCAGGTAATGTTTACATGACGGGATATACACAATCTAATTCGGATATAGCCACAGCAGGAGCGCATCAAACCGCTAATGGAAATAATGGTTATAGCGATGCTTTCTTAGTAAAATTTAATGGTATAAGTTTGGGTATTAATGAAACTATAAATGATAAATTATTTTCAATTTACCCTAACCCTGCCCAAAGTATAGTCAATGTAAAAGCTGATGCCAAACTTATTGGCACTGTTTACAACATATATGACAACACAGGTAAAGTAGTTTTATCAGGAACAATAAATGCTGAAAACACAAACGTTGAGTTGGGGAATTTATCGGTAGGTATTTATTTGTTCAGTGCAGGAGAAAATGTGCAACAGACATTTAAAGTGATTAAGGAATAAGCCAGCCCTTAACAGCGTGCAAGCGCCATAACCCTGCCGCAGGCGCAACACAGGGTTACGAGCGCCTGTGCGCAAAACGTTAGTGGCAATTTTACCAGAACAGCATAGACCAACAATGAAAAACAGAATAATAGGAATAGATGTAGCAAGAGCCATTTCAATAATCGGAATGATAATCGTTAATTTTAAATTGGTTCTCGGTGGACAGGGTACAAAATGGATGGAGAATTTTGCTGGCTTTTTTTATGGTAAAGCATCTGCGACATTCGTCACCTTGGCGGGAGTTGGAATTGCACTAATGACAAATTCTACCCTTAAAAACGGTGATTTTGAGAAATTAAAAAAAAGTAAAATTCAAATTCTAAAGAGAAGTGTCTTTTTATTCATTTTAGGACTTTCATACTTTCTTATTTGGCCTGCGGATATCTTGCACTATTATGCAATTTATATGTCAATTCTATTACTTTTTTTTAATGCTTCAAACAGAACATTATTAATAATGATAGGGTTTCTGATTTTACTTTTTCCAATTTTGCTGTCCTTTTTAAATTATGAAACAGCGTGGAATTTTGAAACCTTGGCATACAAAGACTTTTGGACACCAATTGGTTTTATTAGAAATCTGTTTTTTAATGGATTTCACCCAGTAATTCCTTGGTTAGCTTTTATGTTCCTCGGACTATGGTTTGGAAGACAAGATTTGACGAATGAAAGATTTTTAAAAAAGACTTTTTTATTTAGCCTTATTCTGTTTTTGACAATGCACATTATTTCATTTTCAAGCATTGAAATTTTATCCGAAGGACAACAGCAATCGAAAGAAATATTTACACAAATTTTAGGTTTAGAGCCAATGCCACCTTTGCCAATTTATATGCTCACAGGATGTAGTTTTGCTTTAATGATAATTTCCTCTTGTATCCTATTGTCCAGTAAATATGAAGCAAGTTTTCTAGTTCAGTCATTTCATAAAACAGGACAATTGGCATTGACATTTTATTTGGCACACGTCATAATTGGTATGGGAATTATTGAAGAAATTAACCCGACAAAAATGGGTAAATACCCAATTGACTTTACGTTGCCTTATGCCTTGTTTTTCGGTATTTTATGTGTTGTCTTTGCTGTTATTTGGACAAAATATCTGAAATCAGGACCATTAGAGTGGGTAATGAGGAAATTAACTGACTAAATAAAGTTGAACAATGAAAACAAAAACTGCCACTAACATCAGTTTTGCAAAATGGCGGTTCAGTGCTTCTATGAGAGTTTTGTGCGAGGTTCAAGTTCGGTTTTTCAATTGAGCATTTGTGCTGAAAATTCGCCACTTCGCAAAGCCGAGAACCGTTGGGTGCAAGTATAACACGAAACCGCAGAAAATGACATTTAGATACGCAAGACATACAACTGACTTAAATAAAATTGAAAGATTTTATACTGAAATCGTTGGACTTGAAAAATTAGGCGGTTTTGAAAATCATAATAATTATGACGGACTTTTTTTGGGTTACAATAATTCAAATTGGCATTTAGAATTTACAACTTCTACAGACCAACCCAAAAGCAAGTTTGACGATGACGACATACTTGTTTTTTACGTAAACTCTGAAATCGAATTAACGAGAATTAAAAAAACAATAGAACATAAAAACGTAAATATTGAAATACCAAAAAATCCGTACTGGAAAGCAAACGGAATTATGATTTCAGACCCTGACAATTTTAAAGTTATGTTTTCTGTTAAACAACTTACTTTTAATTCTACTGACAATTTAACGACCTTGATCAAAGACAAAGGAATTAAAAACTGGAGCGAATTAATTGACTTTACGCAAAAGTTACCATATGGAAGAAATGAAAATCGAGAAGACTTTTCACTTGTTATTAAAGAAAATAAAGGGACTTGTAGCTCTAAACATTCATTCTTAAAAAAGGTTGCTGACCTAAATAATATTGGCAATGTAAAACTGATTTTAGGAATGTATCGAATGGACAACTTGAATACACCAAAAATTGGAGATACTATTTCAAAGAGTGGATTAGAATATATTCCAGAAGCACATTGTTATTTAAAGTTGAATAACCAACGAATTGACATAACTAATTCCAATTCTGACATTGAAAACTTAATTTGCGACATTATAGAAGAAATTGAAATTGAACCAGAACAAGTGAACACTTTCAAAGTCGATTATCACAAAAAATACGTACAAAATTGGATTAATGAAAACGAAATAAAATTGAATTTTGAGGAAATTTGGGAAATAAGAGAACAGTGTATAAAGAAACTGGAACAATAATACCTGCACCCAACAGCCGTTTTACAAAAGCGGGGGGTTCGTGCTTCTATGAAAGTGAAGTGCTAAATTCAAGCTTTGTGCATCTAATGAAGTTTAGTGCTGAAAACCCCGCCTTCGCAAAGCGGCAAAACGTTATATGCAACCCTTAAAGAGGAATTAAACCAATAAAAGAAAAACAAGTCCAAAGAAATAAATAGACATGAAAAAAATATTTTTACAATTCATTTTGTTGATTTCACTATCCAATTTGGCTTTTGCTCAAACAAATATTTATGACAGTATTTTTGTTGGAGGTCGTTGGAGAACTTTTTTAACTCATCTTCCAACAGGATATAATACTTCGAACAACTACCCATTAGTTTTAGCATTTCACGGTGGTGGTCTATTAGGTTATCAATCCATTCAATATCAATCTCGTTTATCTCAAAAATCAGATACTGCAGGTTTTATTGTTGTATATCCCGAAGGAGTAAAAATTGCAGGAAATAGAACTTGGAACGCAGGAGGTTGTTGCGCCCCATCAACAACACAAAATATAGACGATGTTGGATTTGTAAATTCTTTACTAAATAATTTATTTGCAAACAGACCAATAGATACAACTCGTGTATATGCGACAGGTTTTTCAAATGGTGCATTGTTGTGTTATCGACTTGCGAACCAGTTAACAAATCGCTTTGCCGCTATTGCACCAGTTGCAGGTAATCTAATGTATTATCCTTGGAATCCTGCAAGATCTATCCCAATAATTAGTTTTCATTCTTATCAAGACCAGAATGTAAATTATTTTGGAGGCGTAACAATTGGTTCAACTGGAACATATTTTCCACCGCAAGACAGCATGTTTAATATTATAAGCTCAAATTATTCTTGTGGCATTTTGAAAGACACCTTATTCCATAACACAAACCAATATGATCATTTTAAATATTCAAATTGTTCATGTAACGCAATAATAGAACAATATGTAAGTTATGACGGGGAACATTCTTGGTCTGGAGGGCTTTCTTCAGGAACGGTAACTGTTAGCAATCAATTTAGTGCAACATATTTAATGTGGCAATTTTTTCAGAATTATACAACAAGCTGTTTAACTACTGGTATTGAAAATTTTAACGAAACAAATATTAAAATAGAGGCATTCCCAAATCCATTCACAAACAAAATCAATCTGACTAACACGACTGGAAATGAAAATTTCACGCTTATTAATTATTTTGGTCAAGTTATTTGGACAGGTAAAAATATTGAACAGCAGAATTTTTCATACTTAACAAATGGTCTTTATTTCCTGAAAATTGACAATAGGACAATTAAACTAGTTAAATAATGAAAAGAATATTGTTACTAATCTGTTTGAACTTTATTATGCTGACTTGTTGCTTCGGACAAACAGATATTTACGACAGCATAAACGTTGGCAACGTTTGGAGAAAATATAATATACATTTACCACTTGGATATAGTTCAAACACAAATTATCCATTAATACTAGGTTTTCACGGAGGCCAACAGGCAGCGACAAGCTTACAGGGTTGGACAGTGTTTGCATATCAGAGTAAACTTTCTGAAAAGGCTGACAGTTCTGGTTTTATTGTTGTCTATCCCGAAGGAAGAGTTTTCAATCAAAATCGGTCTTGGAATGCCGGTAATTGTTGTCCACCTGCAATGAATCAAAATGTTGATGATGTTGGCTTCATCGATAATTTATTAGATACCTTGTTCTCAAATTATCCAATTGACACGACTCGAGTATACGCAACAGGTTCTTCAAATGGCGGTATGCTCTGCAATAGATTAGCTTGCGAATTGAGCCATCGTTTTGCGGCTATTGCACCCAATGCATGCTCTCAAATGTATTTTCCTTGTAATCCAACAAACAAAATACCTATAATTAATTTTCATTCAAAAGTTGACCCGATTGTATTTTACAATGGTGGTATGGGTGGTGCTCCTCCTTTGACAGCTATATTTTTCCCATCACAGGACAGTACAATGAATTTATGGTCACAGAAAAACAATTGTCAATCAAGAGACACAATTATAAATGGCAATGGAACGAATTACGACTTCATTAAAATACATAACTGTTCATGTAATGTAGAAATTCATCATTATGCCACCACTGACGGTAGTCATAGTTGGCCAGGCGGAAATCCGAACAACAATCCTGTATCAAGTCAAATCAGTGCGACTGATTTACTTTGGTCTTTTTTCCAGAATTATACATTAGGCTGCGTGACAACTGGAATTAACGACTTAAACGAAACTAAAGATGCCATCAAAGCATTTCCGAATCCATTTTCAGACAAAATCAACCTAACTAACACGACTGGAAAAGAATTTTTCACACTAATTAATTATTTTGGTCAAGTCATGTGGACGGGTAAATACATTGAACAGAGAGATTTTTCAGAGTTGACTCGTGGTTTATACTTTCTCAAAATAGACGACAGAACCATTAAACTTATAAAAGAATGATAATAAGGGCAGCACATACACCAACATAAATACCGGCAAAAAGTACAATAAGAACAAGATGCTGCTGAAAACCATTTCTGTGCTCGAAAATACATAATTCTTAGCAATTCCTAGATCTCTACCCCTCCTTTCGAAGGCGGTTCAGGCGCCGTTCAAGTTTTTCCTTCGCGTTGTTTTCGCGCTCGGCCTGAATTTCTTCGTTGGTGCGTGGCTTGTAAAAGCCATCTAGTATGCTCAGACGCATGAGTTCATTGGAGGTTTTGACTTCGTAGGCCTTGAGCAGGCGGGTGCGTATGAGGTCTACGGTTTTTTTGGAGACGTGAATTTGTTCGCCAATATCCTTACTTGTGAATCCATCGCAGAGCAATTGCAAGACTTTGATATCGCGGTCAGAGAATCCTTTGGCAATTTGTATTTGTTGGCGCTCGTGGTGTTTATAATTTTCGCTTGCAAACGAATTTTCGGTGAAGGCACTGAGATAAGTTCCGTTTTCATAGACTTTTTCAATGGCTTCTATCATTTCACTAAGAGAGCATTCTTTGAGTAAATAGGAGGCTGCTCCTAAGCGCAAGCACTCAAGGGCGATATCTGGATCATCGTGCATAGAAAGCATAATGGCCTTTACCTCAGGAAATTGAGTGCTGAGTTGTTGCAGCGTTTGAATGCCACTCAAAACAGGCATTTCAATATCGAGTAGAACGATATCAACGGGCTGTTCTTCGAGTTGATTCAAAAAATCTTGACCATTCGTGGCAATGATGAGCAAAGCAATTTGATCGAAGTCTCGGAGCATGCTTGCTAAGCCCTGTCGAACTATGGCATGGTCATCAACAAGCGCAACGCGAATTGAATTAGTGGGCAACGACATGTTTAAGCGATTCAGTTCGTAAATAAATAAGTCCTTTATTAGCTTCACGCTTAAACGTAAGTTGTGCCTCTATTTGGGTGCAATGGTAGCGAATATTTTGCATGCCAAGCCCTGAAGAGGTGGCTTGCAAGGTCTCAAATTCTTGCTGGGTAAGGGCTATGCCGTTGTGTTCAATCAATAAATGAAGTGCTTTGTTTTCCCATTTGAGTTCCATTCGAACCGTTTTAGGCTGGCTGTGCTTGATCAGGTTGGTCATGAGTTCGCTGGCAATGTAGAAAAAGTGCGTGACGATTTGTTCGTCAAGAAGCTCATTTTCAGACAAATTGGTCTCAAAAACAAATTTATCACTCAGGGTATTGGTTTTCTGTTGCCCCATGCGCTCTAAACCTTTTGCCAAGCCAAATTTCTTCAAGTAAAATGGGGTCAAGTCTTTACTGATGGTTCGAATTTCTTCAATGCTCTGCTGAATAAGGTCGCTCGCATTGGAAAGTGCCTTTGCCTGTTTGGCTTCTAATCTTGAAGCCTCTAAAAGTTGCAGATTCTTTTGAGCCATGGACAGAAATGCACCGAGGTCGTCGTGCAGAATGCGTGCAATTTTACCGCGTTCGCTCTCTTGGGTTGCAACCGTGAGGGCGAGTTTGTCGTTGTTTTGCCGCTCGATTTCTTCATGCAAGAGTTGTTCGCCAAGCGCCGTAATTTGTCGGTTTTTATGAGCGAGAACTACCATGCCAATACCCATTGCAAAAGCAAACAACATTCCTAAAATGATCAGTAAGGTAAGTTCTTGAGATTCATTCATAAACGTCAGCTTTTTTGCTTAACAAATAAAGTAGGTAGATGAAAGTCAAATACATACTGATAAAGAGGATGTACAAAATGGAAAAAACAACAATGGATAAGAAATAAGCATAGCGGATTTTATCCTCAAACACCACAAAAATGAGCATGACCATCGAAAAGATGAGAAAAACAGAACAAAACAGAAAACTTACACGCGAAAGACGCGCACCTTCTTTGATGAGCGCTGCATAAAAAAGCAGACAGAAACTTGCATATTGAAAAACACTGAAAATCCAGTTGTTTTCAAAGATGTTTTGCATATAGAGCTCTTGACCAATGAAAACAGCTAAAATCAATAGGATGGCGTGTACTTGAAAGCGCTCTAACTCTTGCCAAATTGTCGATAACATATAAAACACGAGGAAAGCTTCTATCGGCATGATCAAATGAGTGGCCGGAAACACCGTTTCATAGGTGGAGCTTACATATTCGTAAATCGGGCGATTGATGCCATTAAACAAAAGATAAATAACAAAAGCCTTAACAAATTTTGTCTTGGGTAACTGCTTGTAAAATAAAAGAAATATAACTGGAACAATTAATTCTAACCAGTAATTGATGTGCCAAAGTATATCTAAATAAACGGGCAATTTCATGCTTGCGCGAAAGCTTATTCTACTATCAAACGAAAAAGACCTGTTTGCTGACCTTGATCAACTCGAGCGAAATAAATACCGGCCGTCTGAGAAGTGAGGTCGATACAAAAGGGGCTTTCTGGATTTGAAAGGTGGTGGCGCTCAATGACATGTCCTTTTGTATTGAAGATTTCGACAACTAGCGGCTCGGGTATGTTGCTTTTGATCTCAAAAATACCTCGGGATGGATTTGGTGAAATTTGTACCGAAGTGCTTAGGTTATTTTCAGTCAAGCCTACAATGAATTCACAGTCATTGTTGTAAAATGGCTTGTAAGTACTGAAATTATTGTCTGAGTAACAACGGAAAGGCCCGCCTTCATTGCCATCTAAAGACATGAGGCAGTAGTCCGAAGGCAACATGTAGGAGCCTGTAAAACCGATCTTTTCTATAATCGTATCTTGTATTCCTTGACTGCTTAGGTCTGGGTTACAAAAGTCTACCACTAGGTATTTTAAAGTTTCAGCGTTGATCAATTTGGTACCGGTCGCTATTACTTTGAGTTGGCTATTTTGAACACAATTCCCAAAATCAGGCATAGGGGCAATTGGCCAATGTTCGCCAACAGTTGCATTGAAATTGTAAAGCACTTTCCACTGATTTTGATCTAAGACATAAACGAATCCGTTGTTTTCATAAGTGTAAGTGGTATCGAAAATGTAATTCATTGGCGTTACCCCGAATTGTAGCCCATTGAAAGTTTTTTGCAACTTCTGGCAAGTTTGGCCCGCAATAATGGTATCGCCCACATTGGCAATTTCCACATATCCAGATGCGAAACCAATATAAGAATAATGCCATTTTGCTCCGGCAGGCGCCCAGTTTTGAGCAAAGGAGAGCGAACAAAAGAATACGAAAGTAAATACAAGTAGATTTTTCATGAGTAACGCATTGCGACTAAATTACGCAATAGATAGGCTGCATCTAACATACTCATTCACTTTTAGTACATGTTCTAAAAATAACATTAGAAATAATTTGCAGGCAACCATATGATAAATTTGTTGTTATAGGTACACAAACTTGAAATTCAGCGTTTTAAATGAAGCTCAAAATTGCTTTTTTATTTTTCATTCTCGTATTTCCGTTTGCAGGAAAATCCCAGTTATTTTACGGTACCACAGGGTTTCCCTTAAACTTGTACCAGCAATTCAATGGGTCATATGGTTACAAGATCATTGGGAAATCTCACAATCCGTTTGATAGATGGTTGGTTTACAATCCAGTTCCGTCAAGTTTACTAACGAGCTCATCTGCTACTTTATCGCTTGCGCCTGGCCAAACAGTTGTAAGTGCCTATTTAGTTTGGTCTGGTGTTGGAAATGGTGCCAATACTTCACTGACATTAAACGGAACCACGATAATTCCCGACACCATCCAACCGCTCAATATTGCAATTGGCACACCAATTTACTATTACAAAGCAATGAAAGATGTCACGAGCTACGTCCAAAGTTATGGAAGTGGCATTTACCAAGTTGCTAATCTTCCATATAACTACAATTATTTTTATTACGGCTATACTTACTATCAAGGTTGGAACCTGGTTGTGGTCTATTCTGACCCTACTCTACCCTCTAAACAATTGAATGTTTATGAAGGATTTTTATCCTGTCCCTCAACGGCCATCTCTTTTACCGTCCCTAACTTAATGGTAGGAAGTACGACGGATGCCAAAATGACTTACATTTTGTATAACGGAACGGCATACTATGTCAATCCACCTCAATGGGCCAAACTGAACAATAATATTCTAAGCAACGCTCAAAATCCAGCTACAAACCCCTTCAATAGTTCACATGTAAGTTCGCCGGGCACCCCAACTTATCAAATCGATGTAGATACTTACGATATTTCAAATTGCATAAACGCAGGTGATACCAGCGCCAATTTTTTAGCACAAAGTCCCTTCAATAATATTTACATGTCTACACTGATCACGCATATCTATACAGATCTTCCGGACGCCACTATATCGCTCGATAGCATCACAGGTCAAGACATTTGTCAGAACCAAGATTTGACGCTTGATTATACCGTGTACAACCTCAACGCTACTGACACCTTGCTTGCCGGCACGCCCATCTCTGTGTTCGTTAATGACAGTATTTTGATCTCTACGGTATTGCTCCCTTCAAATATTTTGATTGATGACAGCCTCAATTTAAGCACACTTGTGACCATTCCTAATGGTGTTTCAAGCCCTTTCTCTTTGAGTATGGTAGTGAATCAAAATGCAACGCAATTTGGCGTGTTTTTGGAGAGTAATTTAACAAACAACACCTCTAATGATTCAACAATTAGCCTCACAGAAACTATTTTTCCTTTCTTTGGCAACGTTGTTTCGTTTTGTCAGGGAACGAGCTATACTCTGCCTAATACTTCTTTAAATAATGTGGTGGGTACTTGGTCTCCGGCGGCTTTTAACAATCAACAAACGACTACCTACACATTTACGCCCGATGACACACTTTGTTATGAAATCATTCAATTAACGGTAAATATTGTACCCCTTAGTGCTCCATTTTTTAATTTCCCAACTGAAATCTGTGTAGGTGAAAGTTTAAATTTTCCATTATCTACCACCAATGGGGCATTTGGTACTTGGGCGCCCGCTTTTAACAATCAGGCTACCACAACTTACTCCTGGACGCCTACAGCGCCTACACCGGCAGTAGGTTGCCCTACGATTGCACAACATACAGTAACCATCATTGCTCAGACCCCAACCACTTTCGCCATCATTGATTCAGTCTGTTTTGGATCAAGTTTCATCTTGCCATCGCAGTCTTCGAATGGCATCAACGGCGCATGGTCTCCCGCTTTCAATAGCCAAGCTACAACTACCTATACTTTTACGCCCACAACTTACAACGTCATGAGCGGTTGCCCAGCGACGGCAACGAATGCCGTTTTTGTAGCACCAAGCTTTACTCCGAGCTTCAGTTTGCCATCGGCTTTGTGTATTGGCGATACCTACACCCTGCCTGCGCTCTCCAATGAAGGGCTTTCTGGAGCTTGGTCTCAGCCGTTTAACAACCAGCAAACCACTAGTTATACTTTTACACCAAGTAGCAATGGCTTAACATATATTAATCAAGGTGCTGTGTGTCCTGTAGACGGGACTTATTCCATTGGGATCAATATGCCTGTTATGCCTTTATTTACCATCCAGGACACCTTCTGTTTTGGCACAAGTTTTTCTTTACCGACCATCTCTAATAACAACATTTCTGGAACTTGGGCACCAGCGTTCAATAATCAACAAACAACAACCTACACATTTACACCAAACATAAACACTTGTACGCCTCCTGTACAAAAAACCATATTTATTGCACCACTCTTCAACCCGAGCTTCAATTTACCTTCAGCCATCTGCCAATCTGAAGTGATCATTTTACCCCAAGTAGCAAACAATGGCGTGAGTGGAACTTGGACACCAGCACTGAATAATCAACAAACTACAGTCTATACCTTCGTTCCTAATACTACGGTGTGTGCAACCAACTTCAATTACACTTTATTTGTCAATCCAACCCACGAAAGTTTTGACACCATTACACTCTGCCAAAACCAATTACCATTTGTTTGGAATGGGCAAACGTTAACAAGTGCTACCAGCACTTCAGTTACTTACCCGAACCAATATGGTTGTGATTCTATTTTGAATTTGCACCTCATTGTAAACCCAAATCCTGTCTTGGACTTCACCATACCAGCGTGGTCGGGCTGTTTGCCTTTAAGTATAGCATTTACGAATAATCAAGTTGAAGCCAACACCATATACAACTGGAGTTTCGGCAACGCAGTAACGAGCAGCAATGCAAATACTTTAAACAATCTCTACACCCAACCAGGATGTTATGACGCGAGCCTCACGGCGACCAATCAGTTTGGTTGTGCGGCGAACCTCACGCAAACAAGTGCCATTTGCTTTGACCCTAACCCGGTGGCCGATTTTGAGATCCAAAACAACCCCTTACCTGTCATCGCCCCAACAACGCTTTTACAAAACAACTCACTAAGCTCCGCAGGTTCGGTTTGGGATTTTGGTGATGGCTCGGCATTGAGTACGGAGTTCTCGCCTATCCATACTTTCCCAGAAAAGGCAGGATCCTATACCGTTACCCTACAAATTTCCAACAGCAACGGATGTACAGACTCAAATTCACAAATCGTACAAATCGAGCAAGACCCGATTTATTATGTACCCAACGCCTTTACACCCAACGGCAGCGCGCTCAACAACGTATTTTTACCCATCTTCTCACCTAGCCTAGCACTTCAAAGCTACTCACTTCAAATCTTCAACCGCTGGGGAGAAATCATCTTCGAAAGCCAAGACCCGTTGAAAGGTTGGGATGGTACTGTTTACAATTCTGAAGGCGCTAGCATGTCACCTGACGGCATGTACACTTATAAGCTGGTGTTCATTGAAGAAGGCTTTGAAAAGGTGTTTGAGGTTGTGGGGAGTGTGGTGTTATTGAGGTAGGGCATCAAGATTACGCCTATACCAAAAGAACGAGCTTTTCAGCTTGGATTAAGAAAGGTTTGAAGTTCCCGGCTATCATCATTTAAACGACAAAATAAACTGTAGCCTTTCCTATACCTTCTTTTGTAATCATCCCCTTGATAAGTAAATCTGCCAGGGATTTTTTTACAGTTGGTAAAGCGATGTCTAATTTCTTAGAGATCTCACCAGATCTGCAACCGGCATGATTTTGAATGAAAAACAAAATGCGTTTTTCGCGTTGTGAAATTGGTTGCTCTGTTTTGTTTTCATTTAACTTTACCATCAGTTGCTCTTGAATGTTGATCAAACAACTCATAAAAAATGTGAGCCATTCAGTCACGTTCTCTCCTGGTCTATTGCGTTGTGTTTGCATTAAAACTTTGTAGTACTCTGATTTTCTACTTTCAATTTCATGCTCAAAACTGACATATTGTATCCAGGAATATCCATTCTTTAATAGGAGCAAACTTGCCAGCAACCTACTTAATCTACCATTACCATCCTGAAATGGATGAATACTCAGGAATTCATAAACAAACAAAGCAGCCTTTACCAAGGGAATCGTTTCCTGATCGGATTCATACCATTCGAACAATTGTAGCATGGCATCTTGTGTTTCTAATCCAGGTTCAGCTGTTCTAAAAACAATTTGCTTGGTTCCATCAGCCAAATTGGCCTCAACTGCATTACTTACTTGCTTGTAGTTTCCTCGATGCCAAATATCTTTTTCACCATACTGCATAAGTATTTTATGCAGGTTCTTTAGTTGACTTTCAGAAATGTCAATTGAATCAAAATGACCGGCAATTGTTTCCATTGTCTCAAAGTACCCAATAACTTCTTGCTGATCTCTTTCTTCTAATTTTGAAATGGACAATTTTTCAATCAACACTGCCACTTCATCATCTGTCATTTTAGAACCTTCTATTCTTGTAGAAGCACCAACACTTCTTACCGTTGCAATGGCTTTCAATTGCTTTAACGAAGCTCCTTCTCGCCTCTCTATTGATGCCCATGAGGCATCAAAACGATCTATTTTGCTTAGCTCAGTCATGAGTTTCATGTCTAAATCAAGCAACAAAGTATGTATTTTCAAGCTCATTTTATATCCGTATTTATACGCAAATATACGAAAATATATGCGATTCAAGAAAATGATATATACGAATATATCCGTATTTATACGAATCTATATCCGATCATAGTTAAAAGTATCATCCAGAATAACATACCGGTCTTGAATAAAGAAGTTATTCTTTTAAAGAATTTAGAAAGTCCCGGCTATCATCTACCGAAACAACCACTGGCTCGAATTGAGTAGATTGAATCAGGAGCAATTCATGTTTTGCTTTCGCCATGACCCTCACCTGCCCGAAGCCTGCGAGGTTATAGTAGCCATAATAGCCCAGCAGCGCATGGATACCGACTTTGCGGCGCAAGTCTGAGAAGTCGATGATTTCAATTTTCTTTGGCTTTCTCCCCCACCACCAACTCTTTGTACATGTACGTACCCAAACACGATTGGTGAATTTCAACTTTCAAGACATTGCCATTCTTGGATTTTTTGCGTTCTACACTACTGATTTCATTACAAGGATCGGAAAGTTTTTTATCGGTATGGACAGCATTTAAATTCAATAAGCCGGCATTAGAGACTTTTAGCCCCTGAGCACCAATTTGGATGTCGCACAAAGAAAGCGACCTTTTGCGATAAGAGATTACTAAAAAGTTTGCTGCAGACTGAGGAATAAAGAGGTTGAATTCGCCAAACTTCAGGGCTTGGGCATCTTTCCAAATAATGAATTTTGGAGTGGCCAGCACTTCGGGCGTGTTGGGCTTCATGTAGTATAAAGAAACGGAGTCTGCATGTTGGTTGTTTGGAATTGGGATGCAGGAGACAGAATCGATAAACGCGAACCATTCTTTTTCTTTCAGCACCTCGTTGTTTTGCTTACAGCTGAAAGCGAAAATGAGCAGTAGGCTCAATAGGAAAGTGGTGTTGGTGTGCATCCTACTCCTTCTGAAAAGTGAGGTGCGCATTACCCATCTGAATCAGGTATGTACCTGTTTTGAATGCAGCCACATTCAATCGGTTATCTCCTGCTGACACCATAAAACGCTTTAACTCTTTCCCTGCCGCATCAAATAGAATAGCTTCTGATTCGATGGTATTTTCAGGCAAAGAAATGGTGAGTATTTCTGAGGTTGGATTGGGGAAAATACTGATGTCTAGAAGCTGATCTAGGTCGTTGACCGAAATGGTTGGCAAAGTACAAGTGACATTTGCATACGGATAATACGACTGATTATTTATTTTCAGACAGTTCAAATGCGATTCCTGGATATCCTTCAAATTTGGAAAGAGCAAACCGAATTCACTTCCGATGCCCTCAATATAACTTCCATCGGTTCCAACACAACTTCCTTGGTAATGAAAAACGCGGTGGTCATTTCCATTGACTTGAATGGTGTCAATCAGATAGATGGTTTCTGTATTGAATCCAAGGCAGCCAGCTGTTAGCGTGTGGAGCACTGAACTGATTGTATCGCCTACTTGCAACGAGAAGTCGTAGAGGATGTGCTCAGTTGTGCTATCGGTCAAAACCACATAGATTTTTTTATTGAGTGTATCTTGTCGAATAGCTCCGGTGTAGGCTGGAAAAAGACTCACATCATTGATGTTTGGTACTTCCACCTTCTTAATTTTTACATACGTTTGCGCATTGATCAGCGTATCGCCATCCGTATAATATTTATAGTTAACGAAAGTACAAGTTGGGCAACTCAATAAGGCAATACCACCATCTTGATACCACTCGACATTTTGCATGGGTAAGGGTTTGTATTGCGCTTGTGTTGTTTGTACACTTGAAATTAGCAAGAAGAGGAGAAGGAGGTTTTTCATGGCTTCGATAATAATTAACAAATTGAATCACAATAAAATATCTTAACGATGAAAATACATAGAAATAGTAGTACAAGGCAAATGAAATACAACTTTTAGAACATATTCTAATTGTGTCCTAGCGGAGAGTGAGGGATTACTCGCTATCGCTCATGAACCCATTTGGGGGAGGCTTCAAAGAATTAAAAAGCTAAGCTGCTGCGCAACTTTGACTTTTTTGCTTCACAATGCTTACAAAAGCAAGCTTTTGACGCTTGTAAAACAAAAAAGCCAGCCTTTCGGCTAGCTTTTTAATTCTTTGGCGGAGAGTGAGGGATTCGAACCCCCGGAACCTCTCGGTTCAACAGTTTTCAAGACTGCCGCAATCGACCACTCTGCCAACTCTCCGGGGCAAAAGTAGTAAAACTTCGGGTTTTGGCAAGGGGTTTTTGAAGATTCGGTGAAGAATTTTTGAAATTTAATTGAACTTCCAAGCTTCGTCTTGGCCGATTCCTTTGAAAATGAAGGGTTTGTATTTTTCGATACGGGCAGTGCGGGTGGCGCTTTGTTTGGCGTCGTTGAAATGGCGCAGGTAGTTTTTTTGGCGGCCGGGTGTGAGGGCGCGGAAGGCGGCTTCAAATTCGGGATAGGCTTGGAACTGCGCTTGTAATTCTTCTGGAACGGGGAATTCAGTTACAGGCCTTGGCTGCAATTTGAGCCCTGCCTTTTCTACTTCTAGCGCTTCGAATAAATAGGAACGGATTTCATCTTGTTTTTCGAGGATTTGAGCTAAGTTGGTAAAGCGCAATAAGCGAAACGTTTGTGCCGTTTCGGAGGGCGCCACGAGCATTTGGTGGGTGTCTGCCAAAAGCGGGCCTTTAAAAAAAGAAAAGCCGCAGTTATCCTTGAAACTAAATAAGGCGGCGACGTTTTTGCCCTTGTAACTGTAGCAGGGTGCTCCCCACTTCATGGTTTCTTCTTCAAATACAGATAAGGCAATACTGCGCAATGCTTCTATTTCAGCGGAAAATACGCGAACCGAACAAGCATTTGTAGCAAACTTGGAACAACGCCCACAGCCGTCTGTTAAAAAAACATCGATTGATTTGGTCATTTTCATCAATCAAAATTACAATTTCTGCATCCCGTTGCAAAGGTCTTGGCTATATTTGCAGCATGAAATTAAAGCAGGTACCTCTTGATCAACTCAATGCCCTGAACCCAGGCACCTTAATGGAAGCCCTGCAAATCTCATACCTCGAGATTGGCGATGATTTTGTGAAAGCGAGCATGCCGGTCAATGAGCGAACCAAGCAACCCATGGGGCTATTGCATGGTGGCGCAAGTGCTGCTTTGATGGAAACCGTGGGGTCTTTAGGTTCTGTTTTGCTCATAGACCCAATGCTCCATTATGCAGTGGGCTTGGATATTTCTGCCAACCACGTTGGTGCGGTACGCGAGGGAATGGTCATTGCCACCGCCAAACTCATCCATGCAGGTCGCAAAACACACCTTTGGAACATCGAAGTCAGAGAGGCACAGAGCGAACGCCTTATTTGCCACGGCAAACACACCGTTATGGTCTTACCCAAAGAAGATTAAAGATGCTCTATTATCGCTTTCCAGGAGAAGATCTTAAGCGCCTAGAGGGTGATTTTATTTCAACTGAAAGTATTGAAAATCATGATTTTATTATTACTGATTTCAACCAGGAAAAGAAGTATTTTTGGTCGCCAACAGCCCAGCCAAATGCCCAACACACAAAGACGCCTTTTTGCATCGAAAAGGCCGCTTATTTAGTCCAAGCGACTCAGGTTGTCAAAGACTTAGAACGCGGCGTTGCCGATAAAATCGTTTTGTCTAGGGTAAAGAAAAGTACCCAAACAAACATTGATGCCCAACAACTTTTTGAGCAACTGCTTGTGCACTACCCGAATGCACTTGTTTATTATTTTCACGATACTTGTTTGGGTACTTGGATGGGTGCAAGCCCCGAAATCCTGATCGAAAAAACACCGCAACATTGGCGGACAATGGCGCTTGCAGGCACCAAAGCGGCTGGCGAAGACCGCGATTTCAGTTTCAAAGAATACAACGAACACGCAATGGTGACGGAGTTTATTGAAGGGCAACTCAGACAGATTCCTGGTGCGCAGGTAAAAGTCTCCGAGTTGCAATATTACAGCCCAGGCCCTGTAACGCATTTATTGCAAGAGCTCACTTGGCAAATGCCACAACGGGTTTTGCCGTTGCTGCTCAAGCACCTCCACCCGACCCCTGCCGTTGCGGGCCTCCCCAAAAAAGTGGCACAACAATACTTAGCAGCCCTTGAAGGTCATGAGCGTAGGCTGTACACTGGCATCATTGGCCGCGCAACTGAAGGCAAAGAAAAGCTTTATGTGAACTTGCGTTGTGCAGAAATCATTGACCAAACACTCTTTGCATATGTAGGTGGTGGTTTTACGCCAGATTCTGAGCCTCTACTCGAATGGGAAGAAACCGAAAATAAAAGCCAAACTTTGTTAAGGCTGCTTTGATTTGCCGTAAATTTGCGGCATGCAAAGCTCTGACAAAGAACTGGTCCAATTTGTAGTGGAGGCACTCGTCCAACACGGGATTCAAAAAGTTGTTTTGTCGCCAGGTTCTCGCAATGCTCCTTTTGCCATTGCTTTTGATGCACATCCTCAAATTGAAACACGGGTTGTTCATGACGAACGCGCTGCCGCTTTTATTGCATTAGGCTGGGCCGAGCAAAGCCAAACTCCGGTTGCCATTTGCTGCACCTCAGGATCTGCTTGTCTCAACTATTACCCCGCTATTGCAGAAGCTTATTACCGCAATATCCCCATTTTAGCACTCACTGCAGACCGCCCTGCCAAATGGATCAATCAAGGAGATGGCCAAACGATAGTTCAACGAGAGGTTTTTAAAAATCATACCCACTCCTATTTAGGATTCGATGAAGATAGCTTCGTTCTAAACACATCAAATAAAAATGCGATTCAACAATTCCTGGCTTATTTAAGTCGGTCATGGAAGGGGCCCATTCATCTCAATATTGGATTAAATGAACCACTATATGGTCTTGCAGCTTTCAAACAATTTAGTTTTGAGCCTCAGACAAATAAGGTGGAACCAACCATACTCCCCGACTTTTCAGTATTATCAGGTAAAAAAATTATGGTTTTAGTCGGACAAATGGAACCCAATCACCCATTTGAACGCCTTTTGTCCGAATTTGCCTCATGGAGCAACGTGGTGGTACTCGTTGAAAATACGTCCAATCTGCAGAATGAATTATTCAATCATTGCATAGACCGCAGCCTCAATAGCATAGACCCCAACGACAGCGCCTTCCAGCCAGAAGTTTTACTAAGTTTTGGAGGGGCCATTGTTTCGAAGCGCATCAAAGCTTACCTACGGCAAATCTCTTTATATATTCATTGGAGAATAGGTTTTGACTTTCCAGAAATGAACACTTTTGGCACCTTAAGCGCGCAACTTTCGCAAGATCCCGTAGAATTCATGCGCGCTTTGCTTCAAACTTCTTTGAACTTACAAACTACCAATTTCAAAGGCAAATGGAAAGCAATTGATTACAAAGCCAAAGACCGCCTTACGCAATTCACATCGTCAGCACAACACTTGCACGACTTCGATGTTTTTCAAGCGCTGCAAGCAACATTGGAAGGTCCATTGAACTTACATTTGGCGAATAGTTCAGTGGTTCGTTATGCGCAACTTTTTGACCCCATTCCCAGCGTTACATACTTCAGTAATCGTGGCACGAGCGGCATCGATGGTTCGGTATCTACAGCAGTAGGTGCGGCACTTGCGAGCCCAAGCGAACAACATCTCTTGATTTGCGGAGACACCTCGTTTATCTACGATAGCAACGCACTCTGGACCTCGCCTTTTCCGAAAAACCTGAAAATCATGATTATTCAAAATCACGGTGGCGGTATTTTTCAGATCATACCCGGTCCTGCTCAGTCACCGCTCCGAGAACAGTACTTTGAGGCAACACACCCACACCATCCAGGTAAAATTGCCGAAGGCTTTGGTTTTGAGGTGCACTATCTATCCGAAAAATCAAAATTAGAAAACGCAGTTGCTACTTTTTTAGCAGACAACAACGGACCTCAAATTTTGGAAATAAGCACCGAGCAAAGTCTCAACGCTCAAGTATTGAAAGACTTTTTTAATTTCGTAAAAAACTAAACATGACCTCCTTCACCGATTATTTTGCCATACTAGGAACCTCCGTCGGACTGACTTACTTATTCATTCTTACCCTTTTAGAAATTGTACTCGGCATCGATAACATTATTTTTATTTCGATCATTACAGATAACCTTCCCAAAAACAAACAACGACGTGCGCGTTTGATTGGCTTGAGCTTGGCTTTACTCATTCGTATCATCATGCTGAGCTTGGTTTCTTGGATCATGACCCTCGATCGCGAGCCACTTTTTAGCGTGGCTGGTTATTCTTTTACCGCACACAGCCTTGTATTGCTTATCGGAGGCTTGTTCTTGATTTACAAATCTGTTGGCGAGATGCACGCAAGCGTCAAAGGCGAAAACCACGATGTACAATCCAAAGTGTACGCTACATTTTCTGCGGCAGTGCTGCAAATTGTCCTGATTGACTTCATATTCAGCTTTGATTCAGTGATATCCGCCATTGGCATGACCAACGACATCAAGCACGAAACCCACGGCAACCCATTGGTGATCATTGTACTATCTGTTCTTATTTCGATGGTGGTGATGATGCTCTTTTCGGCCCCCATCAGCAAATTCATCAATGAACGCCCTACCATTAAAATGATCGCATTGTCTTTCTTGGTTGCCATTGGCGTCATGCTCATTGCCGAAGGATTCGGCGAGCACCTCCAAAAAGGCTACATCTATTTTGCATTGGTCTACGCGCTCATTGTTGAGCTCCTCAATTTACGCATGCGTAAAAACCAGCAAAAATGAGTCCTGAGGAAGCCCTTTCCTTATATAATTTCAAGCAAGAAGAACCTTTAGATGAGCAATTAGAGTTCGTGTTTTTTGAGCTCAAACAAAAAATTTACCGACAACTTGATCAAGTGCTGCTGTACCCTAAATGGGTAAAGGAATTAACGCGTTTATCAACGGCGAGTCTTGCACTGGCTCATCCTTTGCCGATAGATCTCATACCTTCTAACTTTAACAAGAATGCTCAAAAAAACACAAGTGCACTTTCTATGGTGGCGCAATTCAATTGGCAACAACAATACAGGAGTCAGGTTGCTTTGTTGATTTACAACGGGCATTCCCCCAGCCTCTTAATAGATCTATTGAACTTATGGCAAGCGCAACAAGAAGGATTCTTCGAGTATTGGTCTGCCGCCAACTTACCCACTCAGGATATCTTGTTATCAAAGCAGTTTGACCCGCAACAACTACTTGTTTTATTGAATGACCTTGAAAACAAGGGTGTGCTTTCGCTACAAGACTTGCAAGAGGAAACAACACCTCCATTACTACAGCAATTTATTTCATGGAATAAAGCGGTTTGGCACAAATTGAAGCGCGCTTAAAGCTCTCCGCCACCATCTGAACTTGTTCCTTGTTTCGCTTTATTAGAGATTTCTAACTTGCCGAATTTATAGCTAACTGAAACGTAAATACGGCGTGTTAGCCACTTGAATTCACCAGTCTGATATACTCCTGGCCTATCCACGATGAAATAAAAACCCTGGCGATTGAAAATATCGGTGACGCGCGTTCCGAGCGTCCAGTTGCCGTTGGCAAGTTTTTTTTCAAAGGCTAAATCGACAGGGCCTCTTCGTTGCGCAATTCCTTGAACGGTTACGCGTGGTCCATTATAATTAACACTGAGCTGCAATGTTGCTGTTTTTTTCCAAAATTCATAAGAGGTATTCCACTTGACATTGTGATTGAAACCTTGGCGATTAGGGATAGCAGGTTGGTTGGCAAAATACCAAGTATAATTACCATTGTACGAAACCGTGCTGCGAAAAGCAGCAGAGGGCTTGAACATCAAAATCAGCTCTGCCCCGAGCGCATTGGTTTGCGCAATATTCAAGTAAGTTACTGCGCTGGTATTGTCAGGATAAAATTCCTTGAAGCGAGAAATGACGCCGTTAGACTGTCTGTAAAACAAGGCGCTGGAAAGTGTGAATTTCTTTTTTTCCAAAGAATAGGCCAAATCGAAGGAGTGGATATACTCTGGGCTCAAATTGGGATTGCCTCGCTGCAAATTAAAAGGATCTGAGTAATTTGTAAACGGATTGAGTTCATTGGCAGAAGCTCTTTTGATGCGACGCGAATAGCTCAGGCTCAATTCTGACTTTGGCTTTAGTTCATAGCGCACATGAGCAGATGGAAAGAAATTGAAATAATCATTGACTATGCGAATGCTATCGGAGATCAGATTGGGAATCTGATAGGCTTGTTCGGCGCGCAGACCAGCTTGCAACTTGAAGCGTTTGATTTGCTTACCAACCACCCCATAGGCACTGTAGATTTGTTCTTTATAGCCGTAAAGAAAATTAGCGAGTGTGTCTTCTTGGTAAGCATTACCAAGGGAATCTAGTGTTTCTGAATAGGTATCGACCAATTGGTCGCGCAAAATGGCTTTTAGACCGGCTTCGGTGCGCAAACCCAACTTCGGAAATAAATAAGTGAGATCTGCCTGCGCTGTGGTAATGTTATTTTTGTCGGTATTGAATAACCGTTGGTCTAGTACAGGGATGTTCGATAGCGTGCTATCTGGATTGTAGTACGTATTGATGTAGTATCCTTCTATATTTTCAGTACCTAAAGACTGATTGACATCTAAAATAAGATTGCCGCGTTCCTTTTTGAAATCGTGTTTGTAGTTGATGTTGAGATCGAGGTTCTGACGGTCTGTGGGGTCATAGGAGCTGCGCTCCCATAGATTGGTGATTTGTCCAGCTTCGTTGAGTTGTGCATTCCATAAGTCGCCGGTGCGGTCGCGACGGGTTAGTGAACCCGTTGCAACAAAACCGATGGTGTTGCGCGGATTGAGGTTGATATCGGTGCCCACCCTGAATGTTTGACCTGCATCGAGGTCTGTCCCGGTGCGGTTTTGATCCAAAAGAAAGACACCTGTAGTGAGCTCTTGACGGATGTCGTTATAGTTGTTGCGGTAACCTTCAAGGTATCGGGCATTGTAAGTGCCAAAAACATTGACATTGCCATTGCGGTAGCTCAAGGACATGCTTCCTTCGCCAACATTGCCTCCTGTGAGGTCTCCAGAAGCCAGATTGGTAGACACCATCCCGTTGAAGCCCAAGAGTTTGTTCTTTTTCAGGACGATATTAATGATTCCGGATGTGCCGTCGGGGTCATATTTAGCCGAAGGGTTGGTGACAATCTCGACGCGTTCAATAGAATTGGCTGGCAATGCATCGAGCAGTGTTTTGCCATTGCCACCGCTCATAGAGCTCGGACGACCATCGATGAGAATGGTGACACTCCCCTGCCCGCGCAGCAAAACTCCTCCGTCTTGATCCACCTCAACCGATGGCAAGCGATTGAGGATGTCATTGGCTGTACCCCCATTGACATTGAGGTCTTCGGCAACGTTGTAGACTTTTTTATCGATACCCGTTTCCATGACTTCTTTTTGCCCTTTGACCACGACGTCTTGAACGTTTTGCGTTTTGGTGAGCTGCATGCGCAAAGTCCCTAAGTGCAAATTGGTTTGCGTTGCTTTGATGTCAAAAGGCTCCGTCATTTCATCTTCATAAAGCGCTTCTGTTAATTTGAGAAAGTATTTACCTGGATTGGTGACTACTTCAAATTTGCCATCCCGATTGGTAAATGCGCCTTTTACAAAGGCAGAATCTGGGAGCGAATAAAGCTTGACAGCAACATACTCAAGGGGCTTACTTTGTTCTATAGTCAAAACTTTACCTGTAATACTAACCGTATTTTGGGCAAAAATTCGACCCGAAAAAACGGATAAAATAAAGACAGTGAGAAAAAAAGGAAAGAAACGACGTAGAAACATAGCGCAAAAATACGCAATTCATTCGCTAAAATGATTTATATTTGCGTTTCAAAAAAATGGAATATGACAGAGCAATTCAGCTTCGAAGACCTTAAAAACAGATTCAACACCAATAAAAAATTCAAATTTGGTACGTACATCGTAGCAGGCATCATTGGTGTAACCGTTCTCTATTTCTCTTACCGTCAGTTTATCTGGGGCCCTGCCAACGAAAAGTCTAACGACGGATGGTGGGTTGCGCTCAATTATGTCACCAAAGATTCAACCGACCAAGCCATTCGCTTACTCGAACCATTTGTCAAAAACAACGACGGTAAAACAGGCGGTGAAATCGCGCAATATTTGTTGGCCACCCAATATATGGAAAAAGGCAAATTCACAGCAGCGCTCAAAATGCTCGAAGGCGTCAATTTAGAAGATACCTATGTTTCTACCATGAGCATTGGCCTTCAAGGCGACTGCTACAGCCAAATGAAAAAATACAACGATGCGCTTGAACTTTACCTAGAAGCTGCTGAGCGCGAAGACAACGAATTCACCACTCCTATGTACCTCTTCAAGGCAGGTCTGGTTTGTGAGAAAAAACTCAATAAAAAATCGGATGCTGCAGCACACTACCAACGCATCAAAGACGACTACCCGAACTACGCAAGTACCAAAACCATCGACCGCTACATCGCTCGATGCGCAACTAAATAACATTTCTCATGGCTACAGCAGGTAAAAACCTCTCTGCTTTTGATCCAACAACATTCAGTAACTGTGCCGATTTTCGAATCGGCATTGTTGTTTCTGCTTGGAACGGGCACATCACCAATCGCTTATTAGAAGGCGCAGAAAGCGCACTTAATGCCATTGGGCACAATACAGCTAACAGAACCATTCTAGAGGTGCCAGGTGCCTTTGAATTGCCTTTAGGTGCCCAACAACTTTGTCAAAAACAAGACATCGATGGCGTTCTCGCTATCGGCGTAGTCATTCAAGGCGAAACCCGTCATTTTGATTTTGTTTGCAGTGGCGCCACACACGGCCTCATGGATGTCATGCTCAAATACGATAAACCTGTTGGTTTCTGCTTGCTCACCGACAACACCGAACAACAATCACTCGACCGTGCAGGCGGCAAACACGGCAACAAAGGAACCGAGGCAATGGTCGCCGTATTGCAAATGCTTCAAAACAAATTATCATGACACTCATTAAGTCAATTTCGGGAATTCGCGGCACCATCGGCGGCGCTGTAGACCAAGGCCTGACGCCTATTGATGCCGTCAAATTTGCTGCTGCATATGGAACATGGCTTCAACAGCAATATCCTGGCCAACGCTTAAAAGTGGTCATTGGCCGCGATGCGCGCATTTCGGGCCCCATGATCGCAAGCTTGGTACAGCAAACGCTTGTTGGCCTCGGTATCGACATCATCGACCTCGGCCTCTCTACTACTCCAACTGTAGAAGTAGCTGTTCCGCTCGAAGGCGCTCAAGGTGGCATCATTTTGACAGCCAGCCACAACCCGAAGCAATGGAACGCGCTCAAATTGCTCAATGCCAAAGGCGAATTCATTTCGGGAGCAGAAGGCGAAACTTTAATGCAAATTGCCGCTGACGAAGCTTTCTCTTTTGCGGAAGTAGACGACCTCGGCACCATCACACCCAATAACACCTATCTTGAAAAACATATTCAAGCCATTCTCGATCTACCATTAGTAGACAAAGCAGCCATTGCCGCAGCCAATTTCAAAGTTGTAGTAGACGCCGTCAATTCTACCGGCGGAACTTTCGTGCCTGCTTTGTTGCGCTCACTAGGCGTAAGCGAGGTCACGGAGCTTTACTGCGAACCCACGGGGCACTTCCCGCACAACCCTGAGCCGCTACCCGAGCACCTCACAGAATTATCGGCTCTTGTTGTCAAAGAAAATGCTCACCTCGGCATTACCGTAGACCCTGACGTCGATCGTTTGGCATTGGTTTGCGAAGACGGCAGCATGTTTGGCGAAGAATATACGTTGGTAGCTGTTGCCGATTACGTCCTGACGCACACCCCTGGCCCAACCGTTTCAAATTTATCATCGACGCGTGCACTCCGAGACATTACAGAAGCGCGCGGTTTGCGTTACGAAGCTGCTGCTGTAGGTGAAGTAAATGTCGTGGTCAAGATGAAAGAAATTGGCGCGGTGATTGGCGGCGAAGGTAATGGTGGCATCATTTACCCTGAATTACACTATGGCCGCGACTCTTTGGTGGGTATTGCCTTGTTCTTAAGTCATTTGGCACACCAAAAATGCAGTCTTACTGCACTCAGAGCGAGTTACCCCAACTACGTTATTTCTAAAAACAAAATCGATCTTTCCCCTACCACAAACGTCGACGACATCTTAGTTCAGATGGCCAAGAAATATGAAGCGCAAGAAGTAGATACCACTGACGGCGTCAAAATTTATATCGACAAAGAATGGGTGCATTTACGCAAAAGCAATACCGAGCCCATCATTCGCATTTATGCGGAGTCTAAAGATGAAAAAGCTGCCAACGATTTAGCTTTGCGTATCATGACTGAAATAGAAGCGCTTAAAACAAAATAATTAAAGCTATAATTGCATCGTTTATTTGATGCTTTTGAAATGATCATATTTATCCTTGATAAAGAGGATGAGCTCCATTTCTGAGGCCGTTTTGATAAACTGCTCGTCGATATTGAGAAAAGTGATGAAAGCATCGAATTCCTCCTCCGATAAATCGATGATGTCAAAGGCGACATACAACCTCAGTAATTCTTGTACAATGCGGCGTTGGTCGTCTTTGAACTCTTGTTCGGCTATCCAACGCTTGTTTTGTTCTTTTTTGGAAAAGGCTTGGTATAAAGCTGTAATCGGACTTTGGAGCACATTTACTCCAGTTACAACCCGAGTTTCGCGGAGCGCTAAATTTTCGCGCTCTTCTTTGATTTGCTCGAGTGTTTTGAGCGGCCGAACCACTACATCGGGCACTTCTTGCGGCAAGCGCTCAACATAAGCCAACACTTTTGTTTGGCAGTTTTCATCGGGCTTTACTACAAATTGGTACACCGGGTATCCTTTAGTCGAGAGCGCAATGAGGTCGCCTGTGTTGGCGTAAACCGAAAAATGACCATTGGGCTGCCCAAATACGCCCCTTCCCGTGGTTTTATTGACTACCATAAGGTTGTAGAAGTTCTGCATGCGCATGGTGTCGGTGATTTTGCCACTTACCAATACCTGCTCGCATTGTGCCCAGCTAGTTGCGTAGCTCAGTACAAAAAAGCAAACCCAAACAATATGCTTAAAGTGTTTCAAAGTACCAGGTAAAATCAAAAAATGGACCAATCAGTAAGAAGACGGGTAAGAGTACCAAAAGTAACCAAAGACACACGAGGAGTATTTTGAAACGCCGACTCGCGTCGCGCTCTATCGGTACAGAAAGGACAGCATTGACATGACTTGCAATCACTTCTTGTATTTCTTTGCTCACCTCGCCATGAAGGTTTTCTAACTGACGAAGCTTTGGGTTTTGATCGAGCACCACTTGTTTGAGCGCATGGTAATGTTGGTCGCTGAGGTCTTCATAGTTGAGTTCGTAGTCCAGGCCCTGACGATCTAGCTCTTGTCTGAGGTGGTAATTGCGCTGAAAACTGCGCACCTTAAATGACATCAAAAAACCAAAAGCAAGTAGGATCCAGCTATCGATCAAATAACCAACGGTAATCATCAAAAGTGACGACAAAAGCGCAAATACCAATAAAAAGAGATCGCGTTTTTGACGCACAAACAACTTAAAGAGCTGACCACCATCTAGCGGATCTATGGGCAGTAAATTGAGCACATTCAAAAACAAAAACAAAAAACTGAGCTCTAACAACCAGACTTGTTGGTAGCGCTGGGCCAAAAATAAGACGATAAGCCCAAAGAATACGCCAGGAAAAGGACCCGCAGCAATGACCAAAAAACTCTCTTTTTGGGAATATTGTTTTTTGCTGCCTTGGACAAAAGCACCCATCAGCGGAATAAAAAGCATGCGCAATCCTTCGTAATTGAATTGTTTCATGAGGAGGTAGTGCCCCATTTCGTGTAAGAAAAGGACTAAGATCAGATAGAAAACAAAGTCGAGTTCGTCCGAAAAAATATAGAGAAAACTGAGTGCAAAAACCAAAACTGAAAAAAGCGTCAGGCCCCAGTTACTTTGGACTTTTACTTTTTCAAGTACGGGCTTGGGTGTATACCAATCCGATGGATGTTGGCTCTCCATGTTACATACCAGGCATACCGCCCATTCCTTTGAGTTTACTCATCATGCCCATCATGTTGCGCGGATTGCTCATGAGTTTCATCATTTTGCGCATGTCTTCGAATTGCTTGAGTAACTTATTGATTTCTTGAATGTTGGTTCCGCTACCTTTGGCAATGCGATTTTTGCGCGACGGATTGAGCAGTGCAGGGTTGGCGCGCTCTTTTGGAGTCATGGATAAGATAATGGCTTCGATACCTTTGAAGGCGTCGTCTGGGATATCGACGTCTTTCATGGCTTTGCCCATACCTGGGATCATGCCCATGAGGTCTTTGACGTTGCCCATTTTTTTGATCTGCTGGAGCTGTGCCAAGAAATCATTGAGATCGAACTGATCTTTCATGATTTTCTTTTGCAAACGACGCGCTTCTTCTTCGTTGAATTGTTCTTGAGCGCGCTCTACCAATGAAACGACATCGCCCATTCCTAAGATGCGGTCTGCCATTCGCTTCGGATAGAAGATGTCGAGGGCATCCATTTTTTCGCCGGTACCGACAAACTTAATGGGTTTATTGACCACTGCCTTGATCGAAAGCGCAGCACCACCGCGGGTATCGCCATCTAATTTGGTGAGCACTACCCCATCGAAGTCTATGCGCTCATTGAAAGCCTTGGCGGTATTGACGGCGTCTTGTCCAGTCATGGAGTCGACCACAAAGAGGGTTTCGGAAGGCTGCAACGCTTGCTTGAGCCCCGCAATTTCGTCCATCATTTGGGTATCGACCGCCAAACGACCAGCCGTATCGACTAAAACGACATTAAAGCCATTGCTTTTGGCGTGAGCAATTGCTGCTTGTGCAATTGCAATCGGATTTTTCTCTTCTTTATTGGAGTAAACATCTATGGAAAGTTGCTCGCCGAGCACGTGCAATTGGTCTATGGCCGCAGGGCGGTAGACATCGCAGGCCACCAGCAAAACTTTTTTGCCTTTTTTGTTTTGCAAATACGAACCGAGCTTTCCAGTGAAGGTGGTTTTACCAGAACCCTGCAAACCGGACATGAGAATGATGGCTGGGGCTCCTTTGAGATTGATTTCTACTTCATTGCCACCCATCAGCTCTATGAGCTCTTCGTGGCAGATTTTGATCATGAGCTGCCCTGGCGATACGGCGTTTAAAACGTCGCGTCCAAGGGCTTTTTCTTTGACGGTATTGGTAAACTGCTTGGCTGTATTGAAACTTACGTCGGCGTCTAGTAGTGCACGACGCACTTCTTTGAGGGTTTCAGCTACATTAATTTCGGTGATTTGACCCTGTCCTTTGAGGACTTTAAAGGCTCTTTCAAACTTATCGGTTAGATTCTCAAACATAATTCAAAACGTGTACTACAAAGATACACAGCAAATTTGAATTGGACTAAGAAAGCTCCATGGTAAGCGCGTGTTCGTCGATCATTTTGCGCAAATTGAGCAAAGCATAACGCATTCTGCCGAGCGCTGTATTGATGCTTACCCCTTCAGATTCCGAAATTTCTTTGAAAGATCGCTCTTCGAACAAGCGCATGTAGATCATTTGGCGCTGACTTTCTGGCAAATGCGACATCAAAATATGAAGTTGTTCGGCAATTTCTTCGGCAGTTGTGCTTTGCACAAAATTGGCATCTTCACTGGCAATACGGTGAAAAATATTGTAATCTTCTGACCAAGAATGACGCTCAGATATCATGCGGTGTTTGGCTTGTTTTCTGAAGTGGTCTATCACGAGGTTGTGGGCAATACGCAGCACCCAAGGCAAGAACTTTCCTTCTTCTTGGTAAGCACCCAGTTTGAGTTTTTGAATCACTTTCACAAACGCTTCCTGGAAGAGGTCATTAGCTAAATCTGCTTCTTTTACCTTATTGTAAATGAACTTAAAAATAGCTTCTTGGTGACGCTGCAGTAAAATAGCGAAGGCTTCTTCGTTACCGGCAACATAAGACTGAATGAGCTGAGAATCGCTGGACTGGGACAAGATCATAATTTACACTTAAGTGCTGAAAATAGTTTCGGCGGTTAAAAGTAAATTTGATCTATAGGCGATTGTTACGGATTAGTTCAGCGAATATATAGAATTTTTGCAACGAAATAAAAAAATCCACAAAAAAAAGATTGATTATTTTTGGAGACCAAAACAACAGACATGCCTTCATTAGCTTTAAAAGCCATCGAAATGCCTGCATCGCCAATTCGCAAATTGGTTCCGTATGCAGAAGCCGCCAAAAAAGCGGGAAAAACCGTATACCATCTGAATATCGGACAGCCCGACATCGCCACCCCTGATGCTGCGCTTAATGCGATCCATCAATTAGACCACAAAGTATTGGAATATAGCCATTCAGCGGGCTTTGAATCTTATCGCCAAAAACTGGCTTTGAGCTATCAAAAACAAGGCATTCCTGTACTCACTGAAGATATCATCATTACTACAGGAGGTTCAGAAGCCCTCATTTTTGGACTCATGACCGCTTGCAACCCAGGCGATGAAGTGATTATTCCCGAACCTTTCTATGCCAACTATAACGGTTTCGCAGTGATGGCAGGGCTCAAGGTTGTTCCCGTCACCTCTCACATCGAAAACGGCTTTGCACTGCCGCCAGTTGCCCAAATCGAGGCGAAAATCACTGCCAAAACCAAAGCAATTATTATTTGCAATCCGGGCAACCCAACAGGCTATTTATACGCTAAAGAAGAACTAGAACAACTTCGTGACATCGTCCAAAAACACGATCTCTTCTTATTTGCAGATGAAGTCTACCGAGAATTTTGCTACGATGGCGCCAAACCATTTTCGACCATGAATCTGACTGGCATTGAGCAAAATGTCGTGATGATCGACTCTGTTTCCAAACGGTATTCGATGTGTGGCGCTCGAATTGGTGCCCTTATTTCTAAAAATAAAGAATTCATGCAGGCCGCGCTCAAATTTGGACAGGCGCGCCTCTCCCCTCCAACTGTAGATCAAATTGCCGCTGAAGCAGCACTAGACACTCCGCAAAGCTATTTTGACGAGGTTGTCGCAGAATATGTAGCGCGCCGAAATATCATGGTAGATGGTCTCAATAGCATTCCCGGCGTATTTTGCCCCAAACCAAGTGGCGCTTTTTATTGTGTAGCCAAATTTCCTGTAGAAAACGCTGAGCATTTTTGTCAATGGTTGCTCGAAGAATTTTCATTTGAAGGGCAAACCGTCATGATGGCACCTGCCAATGGCTTTTATGCCACGCCAGGTGCGGGACTGCAAGAAGCACGCATTGCTTATGTGCTCGATCAAACACACCTCAAAGCTGCAGTCGAATGCCTCAGAGTAGCGCTCGAACAATACCCCGGCAAACTCAAGGACTAGGCGGCAAAACAATGGATGTACATAAGTGTTATTAAGCTATGAAACAATTTGAAGTCCCTACGTTCTATCGGTCACCGTTGCTCAGTAAAATCAAAGCGCAGCGCAAGATCGAAGATCCTCGCAAAAAAGATTTCACCCCGACTTCACTTCAAATTGGCGACTTTACTTTTCTCATTGCCAGACACTTCGGGTTTTGTTACGGCGTAGAAAACGCCATTGAACGCAGCTACAAAGCACTACAAGAAAATCCTGGAAAACGCATCTTTTTGCTGAGTCAAATGATCCACAACCCGGCTGTCAATGCAGACCTCACGAGCAACGGGATTCAATTTTTACAGGATACCAACGGGAAGCAACTCATTGCATTTGAAACCCTAACACCCAATGATGTCGTGCTCATTCCAGCCTTTGGTACCACTTTAGAAATCGAGCAAAAACTCCAAGCTTTGGGCATTGATATCCAAACCTACAACACTACTTGTCCTTTCGTGGAAAAAGTCTGGAATCGTTCAGAAAAACTCAGCGAAACTCAACACACCATTATCATTCACGGCAAACACGACCACGAAGAAACACGCGCTACTTTTTCGCATGCGGTGGCCAATAGCCCTGCACTGATTGTCAAAGACATGCAAGAGGCAGAATTGTTGGGCGCTTATATTTTAGGGCAAAAATCTGACAAAGAACTCATGGCTTTCTTTGATGGCAAAATAAGTGTAGGTTTTGACCCAACCGTTCATTTGACAAAAATTGGCGTGGTCAATCAAACCACCATGCTTGCAAGCGAAACGCAAGCCATTACGGACTATTTGCGCAATTGCTACATTCAATTGCACGGCGAAGATGCCATTAAAAACCACATGGCAGACACCCGAGATACGCTTTGTTACGCCACCAATGACAACCAATCCGCCACCCTGGGCTTACTCGAACAAGATGCCGACCTAGCCGTTGTGGTAGGCGGATACAATAGCTCCAACACTAGTCATTTGGTAGAATTACTTGAGCAAAAATTCCCAACCTATTACATCAAAGATGCGACGGAAATCAGCGGTACTCACATTCAACATTTCAATTACCACCACAAAGAAATGAAGCAAACTGCGGATTTCATGCCCTCCAAAACAAAAATCCGAATAGTACTTACCTCCGGAGCATCTTGCCCCGATAGCATCGTTGAGCAAGTCATGTATACCTTGCTATCCACGAGATATTCAGCAAAAGAACAAGACGCACTGATTTCGAACATCGCTTAAATAGCCACTATGAAAATTTACACTAAAAAAGGAGATCAAGGCAGCACAGGCTTGATCGGCGGAACGCGCGTATCAAAAGGCGATGTGCGCATAGAAGCATACGGCACCGTAGACGAACTCAATTCGTATATCGGTCTGCTCAGCACACTAGATATTGACCCCCGCTATGTAGCGCAACTTCAAGAAATCCAAGACCGCCTTTTTACAATTGGCTCTCACTTAGCTGCAGACCCAGAAAAATCAAAGATGCAACTACCTGACCTTACCGAAGAAGACGTTGCCAAACTCGAACACTGGATGGATGTCATGGACGACACACTTCCAGCGCTGACTGCCTTTATTTTGCCCGGTGGCCACCCAACGAGTGCCCATGCCCATGTGGCGCGTTGCATTTGCAGAAGAGCCGAAAGAATGACCGTTACACTCGACGAACTCGAGGGAGTAGAAGCTTTAGTCCTTACCTACTTGAATCGCTTGAGTGATTATCTATTTGTTTTGGCCAGGAAATTGAGTCACGACAAGGGTGTGAACGAACATACCTGGACACCGCGACATTAATTTTATCGAGTTTTTTAGATTGGTACTTGGATTTTTGGAAATAAAAATTACTTTTGCCAAAAAATAACCTAAATAATTGACACATGTACTGGACACTGGAACTTGCCTCCTACCTTGAAGACGCACCGTGGCCTGCCACCAAAGAAGAACTCATCGATTTCGCGATTCGAACAGGCGCACCTCTAGAAGTTGTAGAAAACTTACAAGACCTCGAAGACGAAGGCGATATGTATGAAAGTATCGAAGAAATTTGGCCCGATTATCCTTCTCGCGAAGATTTCCTCTTCAACGAAGACGAATATTAAAAATGTCAACTGATTAAAATCCTGCTTCGGCAGGATTTTTTTTTACCTCATGAGGTGCACAAAGCCAAGCACCGTGATCGGTTCTGATTCAGCACTTTCTTGGTAGCGGATCAGGTAATTGTAGGTACCGTCTGGGCAATCTGTACCATCAGCCATGGCGCCATCCCAGTATGCCGCTGGGTTCCGACTGTAAAATATCTCTTCACCCCAACGATTGAAAACAGAAAACTCAAAATTAATAGGAGAAAATCCTGTTGAAAAAACTGGATAGAAAACAGTATTGTATTGATTTTCATCAGGTGTAAAAGCATTGGGGACGTATACGGCAATGTTGTTCATGACCGTTGCGGTCAAGGTTAGTGAATCGGTGCAACCTAAATCTGTAGAGCTCACGAGCTGAATGGTGTAAGTGCCCTCTGAAAATGGCAAGGTATAATTAAAACTAGAAGCCGTATTTTCAAAACTGGTGCCGTTAACGAGCCAAAGATGCTGTAAATTACCAATAGTGGTATTGTAAATGGTAATGGTTGGATTGTCGATTTCTACTTGATCAGGATCGATGTAAAAATTAGGATTGGGTATAGGATCAATTTGAACAGTTGCTTGTACAGGAATTGACTGACAACCGTTGGCATCAGTGCCCACTACCGTATATACAGTTGTTTGTGTGGGGCAAACACTAATGCTGCCCGAAGGGTTTTGTGCGACATCCCAAGTATAGTTGAGCGCCCCAGAAGGAATCACATCGACACAAGTACCAGCGCAAACAAAGGTATCTGAAACACTAACAATTGGCAAGGGCCACTCCGAGAGCGATAACACAACCATGGAGTCGCAGCCATTTTGATTGGTTAAATGCACGGTATAAGCTCCAGGATTACTAATGCTCAATCCATTAAATGACAGAATTGAATCTGCACAGATCGTCATGGAGAGCAGCGTTGTGTCAGCCTCCATCACGACAGAGAGATAGACCAAAGAGTCACAACCATTTACATTGCTCAGGGTAGTTTGATAGGTTCCTGCCGCCGAGAGCACTTGGCCGTAAAAATTATAAGTAGAACCTACACACAAATTCATGGTACTCGAGCTCGTGTCCGACGAGAACAGAGAAACCACTATGCTATCTTGCGCAGTACAACCTTGAGAATTGGTTACTTGAAGTAAATATTGCCCCGGATTTTGAACAGAAATGGAAGGCGTGGTTGCTCCCGTTGACCACTGATAAGATGCAAATGAAGTTGTGGCTTGCAGTGTACTTGAATCGCCAATACAATGTGCGACATCAGGACCTAAACTGACGCTGATCGGAATGGTTCCTACCACAATGGAATCGCGGGCCAAGCCACAACCACTTGGCACGTCTAGCCAATAGACGCCCGGGGCAGAAATGGAAATAGAGGAAGTAGTGGCACCGGTGCTCCAGGTATACGAAGCATAGGTAGAATCAGGCATCAGCTGAAGGGTTGTGCCCGCGCAAATGAGGGTGTCGGGACCTAAGTTGGGTGGTGTACCCGGTGCTGGCGGCGTGTAATTATAAACAAGCATACCAGAAGCACCGGCCTGAGCACCAAAAGTGGTGCCCGCACATGCAGGACCAGTATGCAGAATACTTCCAGGGTTACCTCCTGTCACAATCGGTGTTACGTTGGGTGGTGTTGCTGCTTGTTGAAAAACAATAGCGCCGCCGCCGCCGCCGCCACCTGGCCCGTGACAGGCCGAAGACCACAATGTACTGAAAATATTACCGCCGTTTCCGCCGCTGACATTCACATTGAGATTCGAATTGACATTTTGCATCAATAAATACACGCAACCACCTGCGCCTCCTCCTCCAGCACCTTCGGAATCGGTATTGCCAATTACATTTAAGCCACTTGCATTGATTTGTTGGTTATTGCCAATAATGGTTGGGGTCACCAGAAAAACGATGCCACCTCCGTTAGAACCAATTGTTGCATTGAGACCGTTGTCTTTGTATCCACCGCCACCACCGCCGCCCAAATAGGCGCGATAACTTGCATAACTCGGTGCATAGCCTCCCATTCCGAAAGCTGTATTGGCTGGGCATGATCCAGAGAATTGATTCCCGCCTCTTCCGCCAACTCCTCCGTTTGCGCCACCTCCAGCGCCTGGGTTGCCAGAATTGGCTCCTCCACCGCCGTTGGCGAGTGGCGCTCGGTTACCGTCTAAATTCAGCGGTGCTGCGGCTATCCCTTCTCCTTTTTTACCAGCAGAGGCTCCTGAACTCGCGTAGTTAGGATCATTGCAAGCAAACCAACCCGTAGTAACTGCCCCTCCCACAAATCCTTTTCCACTAACGTCAATGATGTTATTGAAGGTAAGGCTGGTTGTGGCTTCGATGGCAACTACGCCACCGGTTGTTCCGTTCCATGGACTTGCTGTGACTACTGCATTGATTGTTGCTTGGTTGTATACAGGAACGCGGATCAGCTGAACCTTTCCTGCAACAGAAAAGGTTTTACACAAATTGCTGACAAAAGTGATATTGTTTCCATTAATGCTGGCAATGTTGGTAAATTCAAAATTACCAGCAGAACCAAGCGCTACAATTTGTCCGAAACTTGCCGTATTGGTTTGGTTGATCGTGGCGCCTTTCATTTGGATCAAAAGAACGCGATCGCCCACTGCAAAACCATTGGCACTCGTGACCGTTACGCTATTTGGGGTCATGTTGGTGACCGCAGTATAAATATTGACGATACCGCCAATAGATTGCGCTTTCATATGCGATGTAATGGCGAGAAAGGCAACCAATAAGGTGAATCGTAAGATACTGCGAATCGATAGTGTTGACATAGGGCTTAATCTGCTTGACATCAGCCCCAAAGATAAACAATAAGCCTTATGAAGCTCCCAAAAAACAAAACAATTAACGCAACAAGAGCACGTGTCCGCTCACATACAAGATTTCTTCGTTATTGACGGTTTTGAAGTCAATGTGATAAGTGTATGTCCCTTCAGGGGCGTCGAAAATATCGATCTTGCCATCCCAGCCACCATTAGGGTCATAAGATTCAAAAACGGGCTCACCCCATCTGTTGAATATGGTCATATGGAAACTTTGCGGATCAAAACCAGAAGTGAAAACGGGTGTAAAGAGATTGTTGAGGGCATCGCCGTCTGGCGTAAAGGTATTTGGGATATAATAAATGATACCTCCCTTGATCTGAATTTGAACCTGACCCTCAGCGGTGCAGCCTTCCGCACTCACAACAGAAAGTGTCACGGTATAAGTTTGGTCTTCTACAAACGGATAGGTGTAATCAAATTGATTTTGAGAGCTCTCTAAGGTTGTTCCGTCACCAAAATCCCAGGTGCTCACAGCCGCATTTTGCGCAGAAGATGTAAACGAAACTGTCGGGTCGTCATTGGTCAGAATCAGCGGACTTGCTGAAAAACTTGCACTTGGCTGCGGATATACAGTAACGGTAGTTTGTGCAGAATCTATGCAATTGAATTGATTGGCCCCAACCACAACATAGGTGGTGGTTGCAAGTGGCGTCACGACATTTGATGCGCCTGTAAGTTGTGAGATATTCCAAACGTAAGTTAAAGCACCCGTTACCTCAATTTGAGCCGAAAAACCAGGACATATGCCTTGGTCGGGTGTGAGCCCAAGTTGCGGCGCCGGATTGACTGTAATGGAAAGCGAAGTGCTATCCTGACAACCATATTGGGTCGTGCCTAAAACTTGATATGCTCCTGTTTGCGGATTGACCAATTGTTGATTTGCTGCATTTCCATTGAAAGCAATGGGACCACTCCAGTTAAGGGATGTAGCACCCGTAGCAGAAAGCTGAAGGGTATCGTAGGCGCAAAGTGTAGTTTGGTTGGCCGAAAGTGTCATGACGGGCAAAGGAGCAACTGTAATGGTCATGTTTTCAGTGTGTGAACAAAGGAAGTTATCTACTGCGGTAACCGCATAGCTGACATCTTGTTGAGGACTTACATTGAGCGTTGGACTTACGGTTGGTGAGCTACTGTTTTGAGCCAACCAAGCGTAGGTCACGTTGCTGAAGTTACTCTGCGGAACAAGCGTTGCTTGGTCGCCAAAACAAATCAAGGTATCGTTGAGGCTAAAAATGGGTGCTTGTGAAATACTGATATTAATAGTGGTAATGGAGTCGCACCCTGAGGCCGTGAGGGAAGAATCGATATAAATACCTGTTTGAGCAAAACTCTGCCCATTATACACAAACGGACCGCCATTACAGAGTGTGTCTGCGACTTGAATTTGATAACTCGGCAACACCGTCACATCCACCTGATCTGTTGTGGTGCAACCCAATGAACTGTTTGCGTCGGTAACGATTAAGGTGTATGTTTGAACGATCGACCATCCGGTATTGATATTATTGATTTGAACAGTAGGATTTGCAATATTTGCTGCACTCAGATTGGTAGCGGGAGACCAACTATAGGTTAGGCCAGGCTGTGAACCCATGCCAATATTCCCCATTTCTCCAGAACAGAGGGTAAGGTTTTGCCCCGCATTAGCCACGGGGCTATTGCCAATTGTCAGATTGAGTGTAACTATAGAATCACAACCATGAACTGTATTGAGGGTGTCTTGATAAACACCAGACTGTGTAAGAACTTGGCCGTTAAAGGCATATTGACCCGTACAGGTACTTTGATTGACCGTTTGTGAAAATTGAGGTTGAACAGTCACCACAATTTGATCTGTGGTGGGGCAAGAACCCGGTGAACTCGCCAAAGAAGTGGTCACGGTATAGGTTTGTGTAATTGGAGCACCCGTGGTATTGGGCAGCGTAACCACCGGATTGGCAGCAGTAGTCGAGGACAAGCCCGTTGCCGGAGACCAACTGTAAATATGACTTGGATTGGCCGGTGCCCCAATGGTTACTGGCTCATTCGAGCAAGTGGTGACATCGAGCCCGGCATTGGATTGCGCCTGATTGGTATAAATGATGACATTCCGAATCGAATGTTGGTCGTAAAGCGCTCCTGTACCTGCAGTAAATCCCATATAACCTGTATAAGTAATAAGAAAGTTTGCGGTCAAGAGTGGCGCATTATTTACAAAAACGGTGATCAGACCATTGTTGTAAATGATTTTTACGGCTTGATAATTTGAATTTCTCAGATAGTTTAATGATCCGCCTGAGTTTTGAATTTTTGGAGTACCTGCAATACATTCATTGTAACCGATGCCATTAAAAATTTGCAGTTCTGGATTAGTGCCTCCCTGACTGCAATTGTCATAGGTATCAATGACAACCTTAAGGCCATTTGCAGTGCCGGGTATACCAATTCCTCCTCCTACCACAAAACCTGTAGGTGGCGTAGGAATGAAACAAAAGGCCAAACCGTCAGCCGCATTTCCTCCCCAAATACGGTATTCAAATTCTACAGTCCATTGTTGGCAAACACCAAGATTTATGGGTGTGTTGAAGAAGACCCCGCCTGACTGGCTTGTAGTAGCATTGGTGAGGATGAGTTCATTCGGGAAGGCATCGAGGTCGCCGGGGGTATCGCCAATAGCGGCGTTTCCGTTTAAATTCCAACCGGTAGTGACCATATTTGGCGAGCCTGTGAGCTGACCAAAGACGTAGGTCTGTGCTTGTAAATCATTCAAAATGAAAGAACAAACAAAGCATGACACATAAAAATAAATTCTCATTGGTTTCAAAACGTTATAAACAAAGATAGGTTGTTAAATTTAATTATTTTAATTGCTTTTTATACATACTTAGTGTAAATTTGACACATACTAATCTCATTCGGCATGAAAGCCCAAACAAAAAACAATACCAATCCAGAACGTTTCCAACCATTCAATATTGTTGTCTTTGGAGGTGACGGAGACCTCTCCATACGCAAAATATTACCCGCTATTTTTCACCGCGACCTCGACGGACAGCTCAATATTCCATATAACGTGATTGCCATCACGCGCAAAGAGCCGAATATAAAATCCTTTCAGGAACGCCTCATTCCCTTTCTAGAAGTCAGTGATCACCATAAGTACAAACGCGAAGAAATCGAGAAATTTCTTCAGAAAATGGTATTGATCAAAGCAGAAACACCAAGCCCTGAGGCCTATACCGAACTCAAAGCATTTTTAGAGCAATTCCCCGAAAGACAAAATATTTACTACTACTCCACGCCTTCATCGGCATTTGGACCGATCACGCAAACCCTCAAAACATGCGGCTTGGTCAATCAGAGCAGTAAAGTGGTACTTGAAAAACCTCTTGGCCATTCCTTGGCTTCTTCCAATGCCATTAACGCCGAGATTACGCAAGCTTTTGAGGAACACCAAATTTACCGCATCGATCACTACCTCGGCAAAGAAACCGTTCAAAATCTAATGGTCTTGCGCTTCGCCAATAACTTATTCGAACGCGCATGGAATGCAGAAAACATTGAAAGTGTTCAGATCACCGTTGCCGAGAGTTTGGGCGTCGAAAAACGCGCCTCTTACTACGATCAATCTGGTGCGCTCCTCGACATGATCCAAAATCACTTGCTGCAACTCTTGTGCTTGGTTGCGATGGAACCACCAGTAGCCCTAGAGGCCGACGAAGTGCGCAACGAGAAACTCAAAGTACTCAAAGCACTCCGACCACTCACCAAAAAAACCATCGAAAAAGACACCGTTAAAGGACAGTACACCCGCGGGATTTCTAATGGCGTTCAAGTCAATAGCTACCTGGAAGACATCGAAAAATACGAATCCAAAACAGAAACTTTCGTCGCCATCAAAACCTACGTTGACAACTGGCGCTGGAAGGGTGTTCCGTTTATGCTGCGCACCGGAAAACGCATGATCAAGCGTTACTCCGAAATTGTCATTAATTTCAGAGAAGTCAAGCACAACATCTTCCCTTCCAAAGAAAAACTCAACAACAACAAACTCATCATCCGCCTGCAACCCGAAGAGCGCATCGAACTCATTCAAATGACTAAAATACCAGGGCCTGGCGGTTACCGCTACAAACCAATTGCCCTCAAACTGGACTACACAGACTCCTTCAAAGAACGATTCCCAGAAGCATACGAGCGCCTCATTGTGGACGTCATCCGGGGCAACCAAACCCTTTTCATGCGTCAAGATGAGCTTCAAGCAGCCTGGACCTGGATCGAATCTGTAACCAGTAGCTGGAAAAATGCCAATATGCCAAATGTTCTTTACGAGGCTGGCACATGGGGCCCAGGCGACGACATCCTCGACGAAAACGAATCATGGATTACCAAAACCTGGAGAGAATGAGGACATTCGAGACCAAAGCAGCATTAGAACAAGCACTCGCCGATGCTATTGGAAAAGCCCTTTCGGCATGCATCCAAGACAAAGGAACTGCGACACTACTGCTTTCGGGAGGAACAACACCAAGCGGTGTATATGCGCTTTTATCTCGTCTCGATTTACCTTGGGAAAAAGTAACGGTAGGCCTTGTTGACGAAAGATTTGTTGGGTCTAACAGTCCTTTTTCCAATTTCAAATTAATCAGTGAAACCTTGCTTCAAAACAAGGCAACCAGTACTCATTTGCTCCCGATGGTTATCGATGAAGCAGACTATTCTCAAAATCTTCAAAAAATTGAAGCAGCATACCGTATTTTTACGGAACCTGACGTCTGCCTACTCGGTATGGGACCCGATGGGCACACCGCTTCTATTTTTCCAGGTGATCCGGCATCTTTACAAGCAAATCTCCAAAACGACACCCTGATTTCCAATACCACAGCACCTACAGCGCCACAACAGCGCATTACGTGTAATGGTCCGATGCTGCGTCGCAGCAAGCATCTTTTTTTAATGATCACTGGCGAACAAAAACAAGCGGTTTTTGAGAATAGCCAAACACTTGATCTTCCTATAGCAGCCTTTAAAGAAGCCCTTACCGATACTTATTTTACAAAAGCATCATGATACATCCAGAAATTGCCAAAATTACGGAGCGCATCGCACAGCGAAGTCTGTCCTCTAGACAAGCTTATTTATCGCAAATTGACGAGGCTTATTCCGCTGGTGTGCACCGCAGCACACTCAACTGCGGAAATTTAGCGCACGGTTTTGCAGCGTGTAATCAACATGACAAAAGTGCGCTGGCAGCTGATATCGTACCTAACCTAGGCATCATTACGGCCTACAACGATATGCTTTCTGCGCATCAGGTATACGAAGATTACCCCAAGGCCATTAAGCAATTTGCAAATGAATTTGGAGCCGTTGCGCAAGTTGCAGGCGGCGTTCCCGCCATGTGCGATGGCGTCACGCAAGGCCAACCAGGAATGGAACTTTCACTCTACAGCAGAGATGTTATTGCGCTGTCGTCTGCCATTGGCCTTACGCACAATATGTTTGATGCGGCACTTTACCTTGGTATTTGCGATAAAATTGTACCTGGTTTGCTCATGAGCGCCCTGCGCTTTGGTCATTTACCAGCCGTCTTCATGCCCGGCGGACCCATGCCGAGCGGCATCAGCAACGAAGAAAAATCGGCTATTAGACAAGCCTATGCCGAAGGAAAAATCGGACGAGAAGAACTTCTCAAAGGAGAATCAGACTCTTATCACTCACCTGGCACCTGTACCTTTTATGGCACTGCCAACAGCAACCAAATGCTCATGGAAATCATGGGCTTACACCTTCCCGGATCGAGCTTTGTCAATCCCCATACCCCACTTCGCGATTTACTCAACCGCGAGGCCGTTCGCGTGGCCATTGAAAATGTCAAAATTGGAAAGAGCCGCAGTTTAGCCAATCTGTTTAATGAGAAAACAGTTGTGAACGGTATTATTGGTTTATTGGCCACCGGAGGCTCGACCAACCATACCATTCACTTGATTGCCATTGCACGAGCAGCTGGCATTATCATCAACTGGGACGACATGTCTGAGCTCTCTGCCATTGTTCCACTCATCACGCGCATGTATCCAAACGGCGCAGCAGATGTCAATCATTTCCATGCCGCGGGCGGGATGGGTTTTGTCATTCGCACTTTACTCGAGCAGCACTTGCTGCACGAAGACGTACAGACCATCATCGGCCAAGGATTAAGCGCCTACACCAAAGAACCTAAAATTGCGAATGGCCAACTCGTTTGGGAAGAAGGTGCGCGCGAATCTCTGAATTTGAATATCATCCGACCAGCAAATGATCCGTTTACTTTAGATGGCGGTATCAAATTATTGCAAGGTAATTTGGGCCGATCAGTGATCAAAACTGCTGCGGTGGCGCAAGAACACCGCATTGTGGAGGCACCCGCTATTGTCTTTAACGAACAAGCTGATCTGATTGCCGCATTTAAAAGGGGCGAGCTCGAGCGCGATTTCATTGCCGTAGTTCCTTTTCAAGGACCCAAGTTCAACGGGATGCCTGAACTACACAGCCTTACTCCTACTTTAACGGTCTTGCAAAAAAAGGGCTTTAAAGTCGGACTTGTTACCGATGGCAGAATGTCAGGGGCCTCTGGAAAGGTACCTGCAGCCATTCACCTTACACCTGAAGCTTACGATGGCGGTCTGATCAGTAAAATTCAGACGGGTGATCTTTTGCGCTTGGATAGTGAGAACGGCGTACTTGAAGTTTTAAATGCTGCAACGGTTATAGCACGCCCAAGTGTACAAAAAGACAATAGCCAATTTAGATTTGGACGGGAGTTATTCGCGAAGTTGCGCACAGGTGTTAGCCAAAGCGAAGAAGGCGCTTCATTTATCGTGTAAGGTTCAAAACTTTACTTTTTGGTGAGTAAGGAGCCTATCACCGACAAAATTAAAGCTCCCAATACAATAAGAAGTGAAACACTCGCCTCTACATGATAAAATGGCGCAATGAGCATTTTGAGGCCAATAAAACTCAATATGAACGCCAAGCCGTACTTGAGCTTCGAAAACATATGTATCGAATTCGCCAACAGGAAATACATCGAACGCAATCCTAAAACGGCGAAGATATTCGAGGTATAGAGGATCAGTGGGTCATTGGGGGCTATGGCAAAAATGGCCGGGATGGAATCTATTGCAAAAATAAGGTCTGTGGTTTCAATCACCATAAGTACCAAAAACAATTTGGTAGCGATGTTTTTGCGCCCACGCTTGATAAAAAAGCGGTCGTCGTGGTAGTTTTTGGTAACCGGAAAAACTTTGCGCAGCAAACGCGCACCCATACTGCGGTTGAAATCTTTATCTTCATCATCTTCTGAATCTAACAAAGACTTGATGCCCGCATAGACTAAAAAAGCGCCAAAAATAGTCAAGATCAGGTTTGGCCTGAAGAAATAGCCGGGTTGGGCATGCGCACCTTGATCGAGGCTAAATTGATAGCCAAATAATTCAAAAGCAGGTAGATAGGTAAGTTTGATCAGGCCGATTCCTGAAAAAATGAAAATACCACGAAAAATGAGCGCACCGATAATGCCCCAAAATAGAACGCGGTGTTGGAGCTTGCCTTCGAGTTTAAAAAACTTGAAAACAAGAATAAAAACAAACATGTTGTCTACAGACAGTGCTTCTTCGATCCAATAAGCAGATTGGTATTCGGCAAATTTTGCAAAGCCCATTTGCCACCAAACAAGCGCACTAAAGCCCATTGACAGGCCAATCCAGATGAGTGTCCAACGCAGGGCCTCCTTGTTGGAGATTTGATGCGATTTTTTGTTGACCACACCTAAATCGATCAAGAGCATGGTAAAAATCACAACTGCAAAAATGGCAACAAGCCAAGGACTAAAAGACATCTATTTTGTTTTGTGCAAAATTAAAAAGAAAGCCACATGAAACTCATGTGGCTTTCAACTATCTCAATAAAAAGAGTGTTTATTTTTTCTCGAGGAGGTATGCAACAGCATTGGCCGCATTGACAAAACCACCTGTAATGCAGAGGTCTTTCATTTTGGCTTTTTCACCATTTGGTGCGATAACCGTTTTTTTGTAAGGTGCGGTAGTAGCCATCAAAACCTCGCGAACTTCTGAAGCGCTCAATTCAGGAAAATAACTTCTGATGAGTGCGGCTACACCAGCAGTTGCAGGACATGCCATTGAAGTACCACTGGCATTCTCGTAGTTAAAGTCAGGGACAGTTGAGTAGATATCCACACCTGGCGCAAAGAAATCTACGGTCGTGGCTCCGTAATTCGAAAAATTTGCAAGAATATCTTTGCCGCTTTTTGAACTACTGCTCGCCCCCACTTCAATCCAATTAGGTGCAATTGTTTTGTTGTTCAAACGACGCGTAGGGTAAGAATCTTCTACATCTTTGTCTTTGGCGTCGTTACCTGCTGCATGAACGAGCAAAACGTCTTTGCTGCGCGCATACTCGATGGCAGCGTCAACATAGTCTTTATTTGGTGTCCAGTATTTTCCAAAAGACATATTGATCACTTTTGCACCGTTATCAACAGCGTAAATAATGGCGTTGGCAACATCTTTGTCTCGCTCATCTCCGTCTGGCACAGCGCGCAAGACCATAATGCGGACGTTATCGGCAACGCCATCAATACCCATTCCATTGCCACGCGTTGCGGCGATGATACCCGACACGTGTGTGCCGTGCATGGCATCTGGGCCTTCGTAACGGTTGCAACCATAAATTTTGCTGCTCAAGTCATTTGGGTTATCGCCGACAATAGCGGTACGGATAGAATCTGCGTCGCGCTTCGACATTTCGATGGCACCCTCTAGTGATTTGATCGCACCTGAAAGCTCAGTGCTGAGTTGTTCGGCAGGCAACATATCCAAAATTTGTTTCATGCGGTTTTGAATGCGCTTGTCTGTTTCAGTGGTTGGAACATATGCAGCATTGGTTTCTTTTGAAAAGGAAGTACCTGCTTGTTGTTCTACGCGCTGCATGTAATCTGACAACATGCGAATATTGCGAAGTGAGCTTTGTTTTTCTTCGATTTCTTTTTCGAAAGCCATCTTGATTTTCTCGTAGGTCGCAAAGCGAGCCAATTCTGAGGTTGGGATGTCTTCCGCTTTTTTACCTTTGAAATAAGCTGACTCAGTGCGATACATACGCGCAAGTTCTAGCGCTTCTTGATCGATGTCTTCTGTCGGACCACCTAAAAATGACCAGCCATTGACGTCGTCGATGTAGCCATTCTTATCGTCGTCGATACCGTTGTTTGGAATTTCGTCTTCGTTGACCCAAATAACATCCTTTAAGTCTGGGTGATCGGTTTCTACACCGGAGTCAATGACGGCAACAATGACGGTTGTCGATTTTTTGCCAGCTGCATTGAGCATTTCATAGGCTTTGGTAGCTCCTGTTCCGTAGACGCCGTCGGCCTTAGGGTCTTTGAGGTACCAGTTGAGGTTTTCAGGACCTTCTGTCTCGCTTTTTTGAGCAAAAGACACCAAGGAAAGGCCCACAAAAGAAAATAAAATGAAGTTTCTAGTCATGAGTAAAAATGTTTAATAAAACGAAAGTACATTTTATTTTCAGCAGACGGAAATCTTGTTGAAAAGTTACATTGTGGAGAAATCGTTTAAAACAATGTCTTTTTAGTTAGAGTGAAACACAGCACAAAGCATTAATTTTGCTCAAAATATTTTTTATGAGTCAGATTGAACGCATTTCTTGCCTGATTATCGGTTCGGGCCCTGCGGGCTACACCGCCGCAATTTACGCTGCTAGAGCAGACATGAAACCTGTGATGTATCAAGGGATGCAACCCGGAGGCCAACTCACTACCACCAACGAAGTCGAGAACTTCCCGGGCTATCCAGAAGGCATAACCGGCCCAGAAATGATGCTTCAATTGGAAGCGCAAGCCAAGCGCTTCGAGACAGACGTGCGTTCAGGCTTTATTACGCGCGTAGACTTCTCCGGACCCGTTCACAAATGCTGGACCGAAGACGGCCACGAAATCCATGCCGATACGATTATCATTTCTACAGGTGCATCTGCCAAGTACCTTGGCTTGGAAAGCGAACAACATTACCTTAAATTGGGTGGAGGCGTTTCTGCATGTGCAGTTTGCGATGGCTTCTTTTACCGCAATCAAGAAGTAGTCATTGTCGGAGCCGGCGATTCCGCCTGCGAAGAAGCGCACTACCTCTCTAAACTCTGCACGAAAGTGACCATGTTGGTTCGACGCGATGAATTTCGCGCCTCCAAAATCATGGCAGACCGCGTCAAGAACACCCCAAATATCGATATTCGTTTCAATTCAGAAACACTCGAGGTTTTGGGAGATGGTCAGTTGGTAACGGGTGTCCGAGTGATTGATCGCTCCAATAATCAAGAGTCAGAGATTCCTTGTACTGGCTTTTTTGTGGCAATTGGTCACCAACCCAATACAGAGGTTTTCAAAGACTACATCGATTTAGATGAAACCGGATACATCAAATATGCCCAACCCGGAACAAGCAAAACAAACGTAGCTGGGGTTTTTGTTGCTGGCGATGCCGCAGACAAAACTTACCGCCAAGCCATTACAGCAGCCGGCACAGGTTGTATGGCTGCTTTGGATGCTGAGCGTTATTTAGCAGCGAAAGGTCATTAATCGAAGTGAACTATTAGATGAACAAAAAGCAGTGCTCAACGCACTGCTTTTTCGTTTAATAACTTAATGAAATGGAAACCTTTTGGTGCAAACCCTTGGTTGTAGAAAAATTTATGCGCCTTGAAATTAGAAGTGTAAGAGTCTAAGGCCAGCATATTGCAGTTTTCTTCCTTTCCCTTTTGCTCCAGTACTTTGAAAATGAGTTCCCCTAAGCCTTTGCTGCGGTGTGCTTCACAAACCACAATATTGTCAAGTTCAAGATATTTACCAATCCAGAGTTTGTTTCCAATCCAAAAACCGCAGATTGCGACGCAGTGTTCGTCATCAAACACCGCTAATTGCCCATAGTTATGTGGCAACATGAGCTCCAACTCTTGGTCGTATTGCTCGTGCGTTAAGGACGGATACAATTCTTGCAATACATCAAGATGAGCCAACATTTGCTCTTTTTCTGCTAGAAATCTGGTGCTGAGCGCCATAGGTTTACTTTAAATAGGTTTCAAACAATTCTAAAATACGGCGGTATTCATCGGTCCATGAGGAACTGTATTCAAAGCTGTGGCGCTCCACCGGATAAAGCGCCATCCACCAATCCTTCTTACCGAGTTCGATGAGGCGTTGATTGAGCCGCACGACGTCTTGAAACTGCACATTGTCGTCTATCATGCCGTGCAAGATGAGCAATGGATCTTGTAAGCCCTCTGCAAAATAGATTGGTGAACTTTGGCGATAAGCCTCTGGGTCTGCGGCTGGTGTGTTCAAGATATTTGTGGTGTACTCATGATTGTAATGGGCCCAATCGGTAACAGACCTCAAAGCGGCTCCGCAAGCGAATTCATTAGGTTTGGTAAATAGCGCCATGAGCGTGATAAAACCGCCATAAGAACCACCGTAAATACCCACTTTTGAAGGGTTGATGCCATAATTAGCAACAAGAAAATCTTTGGCATCTTTGAAATCTTCCAAATCTCGGCCACCCATATGCCGATAAATAGCAGTGCGGTAGTCGCGGCCATAGCCCTCACTGGCACGGTAATCGACGTCGAGTACGGTGTAGCCCTTCTCTAGGAGCATTTGATGAAACATGTATTCTCGATGGTAATGACTCCAGTAATGATGTGCATTTTGCAAATAACCAGCGCCGTGTACAAATAAGACAGCCGCGCCGTTCTTTACTGCGCTTTTGGGTTCATAAAGTCGGGCAAATACGGAAACGCCATCAGAGGCTTTGAAACTCAAGACCTCGGGTTTTTGCCAATTGTAGGCACGAAAGGCCTCAGTTGTTGAATGGGTAAGTTGAATGGGGGCTTTCAGCAGCTTTACCGAACAAGTAAAAAGTTCCCAAGGTTGGGTACTCGTACTGAAACGATAGGCCAATTGCTTCTCATCTGGCGAAAGCTGTACTTCATAAGAGCCCTGTTCGGATAGCAAGGGTTTGAGTTGGAACGTCTTTAAATCTAATTTATAATAATTGCGCGTCCCGGGATGCAGCATATTGGTGCTCAGGTAAAAAGCCGTACTATCCTTAGTTAACTGCACGTCGTGAACTTCATAACTACCTGATGTTAGGGCCATTTTTGATTTGGTCGATATATCCATCGAATACAAGTGGGAAAATCCACTTTGCTCCGACTGAAAATAAATGACCGCAGCATCTTTGAGCCAACCAAGCGTGCCCGTCTCCATATTCCAAGAAGAAATACCTGGGCCACCAATCCAGGCGCTGTCGTGTTGGTGTTCAAGTTCTTGAATGCTTTGCGTTTGTAAATTGATGGCGACAATCCAGCGGTCTTTGTTGTCGGCACTGCGGATATCCATCAGCGCTAAGGGTTTGGTTTTTGCAAAAATAACGGGATGTAAAAACAAACCTCTTTCTGAAGACCCCATCTGACTCAGTTGAGAAAAGTCGAGCTCGACGAGCGTGTCGGATTTCAAATCGTGTAAATAGAGTGACTGGGAAGGCTCTTCATTCTGAACTTTAGCTCTTGATTGCTCGCTGTAAACATGGGCATCGGAGGCAATGAAATGCGGGACTTCGGTGCGCTTGGAATCGTGTTCTACTTCTTTTTTAATCAAAACATATCGTGCAGTCGGATCTAGTTGTAAAGCAGCATTGGGTTCAAAAGGCAAGCCTTTTATTTGGGGCTCATCAGACAAAGTGCTTTGTATTTGTTTTTTGCGCTCACTTTCAAAAAAAGCAAATTCCGCCTCCGCTAAAGCTGTTTGATTCGGCTTTGGAGCTGGCGCTTTTTGATAACTCATGAGTTGTTTGACCACCCCATTTTGTACATCAAATAGAAACAAACTTTGCCCCTGCTGAAAAACAACCATTTGAGGCTTATTTTGAAGTTGTAAATTCCAAAATGAGTCTGTAAACAAAGGATAAGACTTGATTTGCTTGGTTTGCGCGTTGAGGCATTCTAATTTCTCATCGCGAATTCGGATTTCATTGAGCCTTCCAGCACCTGGAGTCCAAGACCAGCGCGCTTGCCATGTTGCTGCATCTACTAAAGTCGTTTGGCCAGATTCGAAATCGTAACTGAAGTAGGATTTCTGAAGCGAATCCGGAAATTTTTTGGTGTAGTAGATATAACGACCATCAACAGACCATTGAGGAGACTCTGGCAAAGCACCCACAAAGCCCGGGCCTTTCATGATTTGCTCGAGTTGGAGTTGTGCGGATAGTTGAGTGCTCGACCAAACTACAAAAGCGATGATGAGTGCAAATTTCATAGGCTAAAAATAGAAATAATTGTACTTTTGAATAAAGAATCTGCATGAAGAAATTGCTTTACATGATTTTACCCGAAAGGGCCTACTTGTTTACCTTGCATCGGTTCTTTTATCTGCTGTATCGTCTAGGCTTACTCAAGCACAAAGAAGCCTTCAAATTCCATTATTTCGTGAAGCGCATCATCAAACCTGATTTTGTGGTCATTGATATTGGCGCCAACCTGGGTTATTTTGCAAAAAACTTTGCACGTCTCGCCCACCAAGGGAAGGTCATCGCCATTGAGCCTCTGCCCCAATTTCATGCGGTTCTCGATCACTTTATTGGACACCAAGAAAACGTTGAACTCCACAATGTAGCACTTGGACGAGCAGCAGGTAGCATCACCATGGTACTCCCCCAAACCAACGGGATGTTGCGCACAGGCCTTCCGCACATTATGCGCCCTGAAGAAAAAACCACCACCGAACGTACGCAAACAGTGCAAATGGTAAACACCACCGACTTCTTCCATACTTTCGAGCGCATCGATTACATCAAATGCGATATCGAAGGGCACGAATGGGAGGTTTTTGAACTGCTCCAAGACACCCTACAAGACAAACGACCGGTGGTCCAACTAGAAATTGACCCTAAAAATGAGAGGGTCTTGTTTGATTTCTTTGAAAAATTGCAATACCGCCGTTGCGGACTCGAAAAACAATTTTGTAAAGAAGAACGAAATACGCACGCGGGTGGCGATTACCTTTTTGTGCCAACAGAAAAAATGCATCTACTTTCAGCATGGAACGCTTAAGTTATCTCTTCATTTTTTTCATTTTACTTTATTCCTGTGAGAAAGGAACCGGAGAATTTGTCTTCAAGGGAACCGTCTTAGACGCTACCTTTAACCAAGGATTGCAAAATGCCACCTTGAGCTTATATAAAGTACCAATTGGAACTTCGGATGAACTTCTTGTCGAGAGTGTTACCCTTCCTGCAAACGGCGCTTACGAATTCAAAGTTCCACGAGAAAAAATGGAGCGCTATATTTTACGCGTCAATAAGGCATTGTATTTCCCGATCGAAAAAGAGGTATACTATTCAGAACTCAGTATCAAAAACCCCAACGAGGTGAATCTCTCGACCAAAGCCATGTCTTGGGCCAAAATTCATTTCAAAAATAACAACCCCAGCGCAATTGATCATTTCAGGTACATCAAACAAGAAGGATTAACAGCTTGCTTGAGTTGTTGCCCAAGCACGGCGCAAGATTTTTATGGCGCCTTAGACACGACTTTTTATTGCCTCAACAATGGCAACACCAATTATTCACTATTTTATTGGGAATTAAATACCCCAAACAACGGGCTCAAGACGACCTACACCACAGCCTTTGACACCTCCTTAATCGAGGTCATCTATTAGTTCGATTTGAACTTTGCGTCCGAAATTCCTTGATTGACTTTATAATTAGAAAACTGCAATACAATTGTGCCGGTCTGAGGGCCTTTGGTATCTTGCGTTTTCTTTTTATGCTGATGTAGATCTGCAGCCACGCTTTTGGGCAACTTGAATTTCTTGACATCAATTGTAAAGATCATTTTATAGGGCAATCCGTATTTAGCTTGGTCGCCGTAAAAATAATCGACATCTAGGGTGCCATTACTTTTGCTGGTAATTTGCGATTGAAGAATGAGGTCTTTGACAGGATCTATCCATAATTTGACTAAAATCACATCTGAATTTTCGGTGAGCGGCAAAACCGATACAACAGCCGTCTTGACATCACCTAGCATTTTATATCCGTTGAGCGCACATGTATAAGCTTTTTCGTTGGTCAAGAAGTTATTGAGCTCCCCGAGCCCTTGTTTGGGTAAAATAGCGATGCCCTTCGACTCCACTTTCATTTGATTGGGTTGCTTGTAAAAAACTTGCGCATCTACTTCGTCAATTTTAATCATGGGAACTTGCGCTTTGATGTGCACATTGGCGCTATAGTCAGTCACTTTTTCCAGTTTGATCCGAACAGCTTTAACAAGCTCGTTGGCATCTTGCGCACAAGATATAAAATGTGTTAGTAAAATAAAAATGAAAAATAAGTGCTTCATGAGGTGATGTCTTTGCGTTGGAATTTAAAGAGTGCGATAGCGACAAAAAGAATGTTATGGGCCAATAGTATCCAAATGGACTCCCAAATAGCTGACCACGGAACGGGATCATTGAAGAAAGAGCGCCAAGAGGCCATATGAGTTGTGAAGAGCCAAGGTTTTACGGAATCAAAAACGGAGACATCTAGAGACCCTATGATTGTAAAAAGGATGATCACTGCCATCGTAGAGACAATTGGACCGATGGAGTTGTCGGCAAAGGCAGAGAAGGCAACCGAGAGCGTGGCAATTGTAAGGAGTGCTAAATAAGCGACCAAGAATGCCAGTCCATATCGCCACAGCACGTCGGCGTCGTTGAGAATGACCAAACCATCTGAATTCAGGACTATCAGGTCACCGCTTCCGAAAACCCAACGCCCCACCATCAATGCTAGAAAACCCATCCAGATAACCAGAATAAAGGTGTAAACTGCTGCGGCAATTAGTTTGGAAAGCACCACCTGAGACCTACTTATTGGTTTGGTGAGCAACATGCGCAGCGTCCCCATAGCGGCTTCTCCGGAAAGGAGGTCGCCTGTTACGAGCGCAACCAAAAGCGGGATGTGCACAATGAGCATTTGCAGGACAATAAATGCAATAAGGTTGCCATTGAGGATATTGCCGTTGAAAGACAGCGTTTGTTCAAAAGAGGCTGTGACAAACGAAATATACATGCGTCCGTCTGCCTTCATGGCAAATAAAATGATGCAAATCAGTAAAGTCAGGGCCGCCAAACCAATGTAACTCCTGGGCTTAGCTAAGATTTTAATGAATTCGTTGTAGGTGTTTTTCCAGAGCATTACGATTGGGTCATTTGAATGAAAAAATCTTCGAGAGTGCGCTTCGGCTCTAAGGCGACCACTTCAAATCCGGCATTGACTAATGCGGCATTGAGCGTTGGAACTAAGTTTCGCTCGATGGTCAATTCTAGTTTTTTGGGAGAAATCAAGACGGCCTTACCTGCAGAGAATCTACCTTGAAGGAACTCAAGCGCCTGCTGACCTTTGTCCAAAAGTTCAATAGAGAGTATGGTCTCTTGGGCGTTCATGAGTTCGGAAACGGATCCTTCGATGATCGTTTGCCCTTTATTGATGATGACCATGCGATTGGCCACATGCTCAATTTCTGCCAATTGATGCGATGACAAAATTACGGTTTTGTTTTGCTCGTGTTTGAGGCGCAAAATGAGGTCTCTAACCTCGATGATCCCCTGCGGATCCAGACCTGTGGTGGGCTCATCTAAAATAATCAGCTCCGGCTGGTGCAATAAAGTTTGTGCGATACCCAAGCGCTGACGCATCCCGTGCGAAAAACCGCCCACTTTGTCTTTCTCGCGACCCGATAAACCGACAAATTCGAGGGTTTCATAGATTGTTTTTTGACTAACGGCTGCACCCGATATACGTGCAAAAATCTCTAGATTCTTGAGCGCTGATAAGTATTTATAGAAATCTGGCTTTTCGACAATGCTGCCCACTTTGGCTAAAATAGCATTGCGCTCTTCAAAAAGATTTTTGCCAAAAATATGGATTTGTCCAGCATTTGGCTTGATCAAGGAGAGCATGCAGCGCATCGTGGTGCTTTTTCCAGCGCCATTCGGACCTAAAAAACCAAATACGTCTCCTTTATTGACTGTAAAGCTCACGTCCTTCACTGCCGTAAAAGAACCGAAGTTTTTTTGTAAGCCCCTGATTTCAATGATGGGTTCGTTGTTCATGTGTTCAAGTTACAAAGAATTGGTGCGCTAACCGCAATAAATATTAACCAAAGATCTCGACCACTTTGTCAAAACGATAAGAGAAGATTTGCTCCAGTTTGGGTTTGACTAACCAAGGATGGACGAATCTTCCGAGAATACC
>ENA-OUVC01000111-OUVC01000111.1-marine-metagenome-genome-assembly--contig:-NODE-111-length-57807-cov-3.740793_pt1 | contig 57807 bp, 55 predicted proteins | sample MGYA00248622_ERZ508571 | MGnify/ENA primary metagenome ERZ508571 (study PRJEB26236, sample SAMN06267175) | marine metagenome | isolation source: Columbia River Estuary | place: USA:Columbia River Estuary... | reverse complement strand
CTATCGAGGGCAGATTAGACCCTATCGTAGGTAGAGAAAAAGAAATTGAGAGAGTGTCTCAAATACTTTCTCGTCGTAAGAAGAATAATCCCATTTTGATTGGTGAGCCAGGGGTTGGTAAAACAGCTATTGTGGAAGGGCTTGCGCTTCGCATTGTGCAACGGAAAGTATCACGAGTGCTTTTTGACAAGCGAGTTATTTCGCTTGACTTAGCTGCTTTAGTAGCCGGAACCAAATATCGCGGACAATTCGAGGAGCGGATGAAGGCAATCATGAACGAGCTCGAAAAAAATCGCGATGTGATTCTTTTTATTGATGAGTTACATACGATTGTAGGTGCTGGCGGTGCTAGTGGGTCACTTGATGCTAGCAATATCTTTAAACCTGCATTAGCGCGGGGAGAACTGCAGTGTATAGGCGCTTCTACGCTTGATGAATATCGTATGCATATTGAGAAGGACGGGGCGCTTGACCGTCGTTTTCAGAAAGTGATCATTGATCCACCTAGTGTGGATGACACCATCCAGATTTTGGATAATATAAAAAACAAATACGAGGATTATCACAATGTCAATTACGATCAGCAAGCGATTGATGCTTGTGTAAAACTCAGCGATCGTTATATCACTGATCGTTTGTTGCCAGATAAAGCAATTGATGTGATGGATGAGGTTGGTGCAAGAGTACACTTGAAAAATATCAATGTTCCTCCCTCTATCACTGAGCTCGAGCAGAAAATTGAGGAAGTCAAAGTAGAAAAGAATAAAGTAGTCAAGAGTCAGAAGTTTGAAGAAGCTGCCTCCCTCCGCGATACTGAAAAAAAGCTACAGGAGGAATTAGAACGTGCTAAGGTAGAATGGGAAGAAGAGAGTAAACACCGCAAGTTCCCAATTGGAGAGGAGGATATCGCTGAGGTTATTAGTATGATGACTGGTATTCCTGTTAAACGCATGGTGCAGGCAGAGACGGAGAAGTTGCGTCGTATGGCGAATGACATGAGTGGCATGGTAATTGGTCAGGATGAAGCCATTCAAAAAGTAGTGAAAGCAATCCAGCGAAACAGAGTGGGACTTAAGGATCCTAAAAAGCCTATTGGAACGTTTATTTTCTTGGGCCCTACTGGAGTAGGTAAAACTGAATTGGCCCGCGCACTGGCTCGTCATTTATTTGATTCAGAGGATTCCTTGATTCGAATTGATATGAGCGAGTACATGGAGAAGTTTACGGTTAGCCGATTGATAGGAGCGCCTCCAGGATATGTTGGATATGAAGAAGGAGGACAGTTGACAGAACGAGTTCGTCGTAAACCCTATAGTGTAATCTTGTTGGATGAAATTGAAAAAGCACACCCTGATATTTACAATATTTTATTGCAGGTATTAGATGATGGACAGTTGACGGATGGATTAGGAAGAAAAGTTGACTTTAAGAATACGCTGATTATTATGACTTCTAATATCGGTGTAAGGCAATTGAAGGATTTTGGAACGGGTGTTGGTTTTACGACAAGTGCCAAAATGGAGTCAGAGGATGAAGCGAATAAGGCAGTTATTGAGAAAGCACTTAAAAAAACATTTTCTCCTGAATTCTTGAATCGAATTGACGATGTAATTATTTTCAATAGCCTCACCCGTGATAATATCTTTAATATTATCGATATCCTCATGAAGGGGGTCATGAAGCGGTTGACTAGCCTTGGTTTTAGTTTAGAGCTGACCGATAAGGCTAAAAGCTTTTTGGCAGAAAAAGGGTATGATGTTCAGTTTGGGGCAAGGCCATTGCACCGGGCTATTCAAAAGTATCTGGAAGATCCACTTGCTGAAGAGATCCTTAATCTTAATGTAAAGGAGGGGGATGTGCTGATTGCTGATACCGATGAGGAACAGACAAAACTATTCTTCACCTTCAAGGAAAGAGCATCCACGCCTACACAGGCTTCTTGATTGCCAATGCCTGAACAAAAAATTATCATTACCCTGGATGGGTGGTCCAGCTGTGGTAAAAGCACGCTTGCTAAAGCATTAGCTCGAGCCTTGGGTTATGTGTTTGTGGACAGCGGAGCCATGTATCGTGCAATAACGCTTTTTTTTATTCGCAACCAGGTAAACATTGCAGACTCTATGGCAGTGGAAAAGGCATTGGGCTCAATTGAGCTTCAATTTGTATTTAATCCAGCGCGAGGAGCCAGTGATATCTTTTTAAATGGTGAAAATGTAGAGACCTCTATTCGTGAAATGGGTGTTGCTTCTCGCGTAAGTGAAGTGGCTGCTATTCCCCGTGTACGTCAATTTGCAGTTCTACAACAGCAGCGATTAGGAACAGAAAAAGGGATTGTAATGGATGGTCGCGATATTGGGACTGTTGTTTTTCCGCAAGCTGAATTGAAAATATTTATGACAGCCGATAAGGAAATACGTGTTCAACGCAGGCTGAGAGAAATGCAAGCAACAGATTCTACGGTAACAGCTTCGATGGTCCGTGAAAATCTGGAGCAACGCGATTATTTGGATGCAAATCGAGTTGAAAGTCCGCTACGACAGGCAATTGATGCACGAGTATTAGATAATTCAAACCTTAGCCCTGAGCAGCAATTTGAAATTGCGTTGGGGTGGGCGCATCAAGTGATTGATCAATCGAAAGGGCAGTAATTAGTTTTTCCTTTTTACTTCGATTAATTCTACTTCAAACAACAACGCTGATCCACCTGGTATAGACATATAGTCGTACTCCCCATAGCCAAGTTGAAAAGGGATATAAAATTTGTACTTGCCGCCTACTTTCATAAGTTGCAAGCCCTCTGTCCAGCCTTTTATAACTCCATTCAATGGAAAGCTAATCGGTTGTCCTCGGTCATAAGAATTGTCAAAACCTCTTCCATCAATGAAAGTGCCTCTGTAATGACAGGTTACTGTATCAGTTGCTGCTGGGCTTTCTCCTGTGCCCGCAGTAATAATTTCATATTGAAGTCCGCTCTCTGTTGTAATTACACCTGTTCTTTTTTTATTCTCTGCAAGGAATTTTTCTCCTGCTTCTTTGTTTTGTTTTGATTTTTCACTTTGCAAACGAGTCATATACGAGTTTAAAAGGGTATTTGAAATATTGTTATCAAGTAAGGGCGTACGCGCATTAAGCAAATCATTAACAGCAGTTCCCAGTAAGGCTCCGTTAAGCTTGGTCACCCCTTGGGATTGGTAATACGCCGCAAGGCTTACACCCAGGGCATAACTGACTGAATCAATTTCGTTTTTTAGAATTGGGGCAGCAGGATTGCTCGCTACAGGCTTTACTGTTGCTGGGCTTGTTTTTTTAGCAGGGGTTGCTACCGAAGGCTTTTTGGTTTGTCCAACTGCAATAGCCCCATGGAGTAATACAAATGCAAAAAGAATCTTTTTCATAATTAAAATGTGTAAGCAAAGGTAATGGCTCCGGGTTGAATTACTGCCATGGATAAAGCAATTACCTTTGCTAAATGGATTCTTTTAAATTTCCACTTCAGCTCCGTTGGGCTGATATTGATGCCAACTTTCATGTAAGGCACTCTGTATATTACGATTGGGCTGCACTTTGTCGTATATCTTTCATGCACGAGAAAGGATTGACAGAGTCGGTCTACCATCAATTTAATATGGGTCCCATTCTGTTTAGGGAAGAGTGTCGTTTTAGACGAGAAATAAGGATGGGGGATTCAATTTCCATTGACTTGCAATTAGTAGCGGCGCGTCGTGACTTTTCTCGTTGGACCATTCAGCACTCTATTTGGAAATCACCTGATATAGAGGCGGCTCGATTAACGGTTGAAGGGGCTTTTATTGATCTTCATCTTAGAAAACTTACAATTCCCCCTGCACTAGCGCAATCTGTTTTTGAGCTAATGCCCCGATCTGCTGAGTTTAAATGGAGTGACTCGTAAAAAAGCTACAAGGGGATAATCTTATCCGGAAAGCTATCCTTGAAAACGCGAATTGTTTTTTGAATCGTACTATTGTTGCGGTAGGGTGTAAGTAAACTTTTTAAGGAGGGGTTATCCTGAATAGTATCGGTAGCGGGAACATATCCCATACCATAGAAGCTGCCTTTTTCAACGAGGATACAAGACATCTCTTTGCTATTCCGCCCCTTATCCAAGATTAAAAAACTCCCATTAGCTACTAATTCCTCTACTGCTAATTTCACTCGTTGATTATAATGATCTGCTGTTTCTTTTCTAGTGCAGGCTCCTTTGCAAGTAGCAGCAAATTCGCCCGTGCAGGCTCCTGCAGCGTCTTGTAAAAAACAAAGACGTAAACATAGCCCGTGTGTTCTAGCCATTTTTCGGATATGGGCTTGTCCTTCGGCTATGTTGTAAAATTCCAAAAGGGAGGGTACATTTTTCTTTATTCTATCAACAGCAATTCTTTTATATCCGTATTGATCCTCAAACACAAATAAGGAAAACACTTCCTCTCTTTTTTTCTGGGCTGCATTGAAGCGCGGCCATCGATGCTTGATTTCTGCCGATTCCAATAAGGTTGCCATCAGTGGAGTGGCGCATTCCTGATACGTGATGCGGTGAATAGTTCTAATGAATTTTTGTTTTTGTGCAGTGGGGGCATCATTACTAAAATGGCTATTTACGCGGTAGCGGATATTGATGGCCTTTCCAACATACACCACTTTGTCTTTTTTATCATGAAAATAATAAACCCCAGGTCTTGTAGGGAGCCGATCAAAATCTGAGCGGGCTACATGGGGTGGGAGTATCCACTCTTTTGAGTTTCGTTTTAAACTTTTTGCAATGTGGTTTGATTTGTCTTCATGCAATAGTTTTTTAAAGAGTGCTACGGTGGCAGCTGTATCTCCACCAGCGCGATGTCTATTCTCCAGTGAAATACCAAGTGATCGGCATAGTTTGCCCAAACTGTAAGAGGGATAGCCTGGAAGGATTTGTCTGCTCAGACGAACGGTACAGAGTTTTGAACAGTTTAGTTCAAAACCTGCTGCTTTGAGTTGTGCTTTTACAAAGGAGTAGTCGAATTGAACATTGTGTGCCACAAAAATTTGTCCTTGAAGGATATTGTATACTCGCTCGGCAATGGTGGTAAAAGGAGGAGCTGTTGCTACCATCTGATTGGTAATTCCTGTCATTTGTTGAATAAAGGGCGGAATGGGTTGTAAGGGGTTCACTAATGATTCAAAGACCTCTACTACTTCTATTCCATCAAATACATGGATAGCTATTTCCGTGATCCCATTTGCGGCTGCATAGGAGCCTGTAGTTTCAATATCGACAATTGCGTACATACAATACGCTAAATTCGTTAAAAATTAAGTGGTGTTTGAGGCTAAATTGGAAATGTTTCGCAACCGGTTAGAGAAGGTCAATCGTCATATAGGCAAATTGGCCCGGCGGAAGGGGGTTATGGCGTATCGAATTTATGATCACGATCTTCCCGAGTTTCCATTCTGCATAGAACAGTATGGAATTCATGTATGTTTGGCAGAATATAAAAGAAGGCATGGGATGGAAGAACAATATCATGCTTCCTGGCTACAGGCCTCTTTGCAGATCATAAGCCAAGTTCTGCAAGTTCCTGAAGAAAATATTCACCATAGAATTCGTCAACGCAAGTTGGGCAGACAGGGGCAGTATCAGAAGTTAGAAGGAGAGGAGGGTGCTGGTTTTTTTAAAGTAGAGGAAAATGGGTTGTTATTTTGGGTTAATCTGGACGATTATCTGGACACTGGCTTATTCCTTGATCATCGGGACACAAGGATGTTAGTAAGGGAAGAGAGTAAACAAAAGCGTGTGCTAAATCTGTTTGCTTATACTGGATCTTTTTCCGTGTATGCTGCAGCCGGGGGAGCTAGTTTAGTGACCACAGTCGATTTATCAAATACGTATCTCGACTGGGCCAAACGAAATATGTTAAGCAATGGGTTTGAAGGTTCCTCTTTTCTATTTGAAAGAGCGGATGTTAAGCAATGGTTAAGTACAGTACCTCCCCATAGCTACGATTTAATTGTGATGGATCCGCCCACATTCAGTAATAGCAAAAAAATGAATGAAGTGTTGGATTTACAAGTCGATCATGTGAGTCTAATACGCTCTTGTATGCAATTGTTGTCTACAGATGGTGTTTTATTCTTCAGTACTAATTATACAGGGTTCAGTTTGGATAAGGAGGCTTTGAGCAGTTTTGTTATTAAGGATATTACACGTGCAACTACTCCTTTTGATTTTGAAGGCCGATTGAAGAGGGTTTGTTTTAGAATACAGCCATAAAAAAAGCCCCAGCGGGGCTTTTACAAAGTAGTTTGTATTGATTAAAGTGACTTAAGCACCTCGTTCATACTACGAACAGCTGCTGCGCTTTTATCAAAAGCTGCCTGCTCAGTTTCATTCAATTGAAAGTCTATAATTTTTTCCCATCCATTCTTTCCGATAATTACAGGAACTCCCAAGCAAATATCATTTTGCTTGTATTCCCCATTTAAAGAAACACAGCAGGTAAAGAGTTTCTTTTCGTCTCTGACAATTGATTCCACCAATGCAGCTGCAGCGGCTCCTGGCGCATACCAAGCGGAGGTTCCAATCAACGCAGTTAAAGTGGCGCCACCCACCATAGTATCTTTTACAATTTTATCCTGTTGTTCCTGATTTAAAAATTGAGTAACAGGTACGCTGTTCCAGGTAGCCATTCTAATTAATGGGATCATGGTCGTATCACCATGTCCGCCAACTACTACCGCATTGAGGTCAGATGGACTGCAATTCAAGTGTTGGCTGAGTTGGTATTTAAAACGGCTGCTGTCCAGTGTTCCACCCATACCAATAATTCGATTTTTGGGTAGACCCGTAGCTTGGAGCGCCAGATACGTCATGGTGTCCATAGGGTTACTCACCACAATGATAATGGCGTTGGGAGAGTATTGCAGTATGTTTTTGCAAACTCCTTTTACAATACCTGCATTTACGCCAATCAACTCCTCTCTGGTCATGCCGGGCTTTCGAGGCAAACCTGAAGTAATTACCACCACATCACTACCCGCTGTTTTAGCATAATCGTTTGTGCTCCCCACAATACGCGTGTCAAAGCCCAGTAAGGTTGCCGTTTGCATCATATCCTGTGCCTTACCCTCGGCAATTCCTTCTTTAATGTCTAATAAAACAAGCTCCTGACAGAGTTCTTTTCTGGCGATATTATCGGCGCAGGTGGCACCCACTGCTCCTGCTCCTACAACTGTAATTTTCATAGTGAAAAATTTCGGCAAAGGTAGCAGTTTTGTGGTCAGGGAGTCAGGTTGTATCTTCGCGACCTCAAAAATTTTGTAATGGCAAATACAGCAGACATCAGCCGCGGACTTATTATCAAGTTAGACGGCAGTCTTTATTCAGTAGTAGAGTTTGGGGAGAACAAAACAGCTCGTGCAGCGGCCAAGGTTTGGGCAAAACTGAAAGGAATCGATAATAACCGCACCATCGAAAAAACCTGGAATTCCGGGGATACCATTTTCCCTGTTCGTGTAGAACGAAAAGCTTATCAATATTTATACAAGGACGATACGGGTTATAATTTCATGGATAATGAAACTTTTGAACAAGTAGCAGTCCAGGATGCATTGGTAGATGCTCCTCAGTTCCTGAAAGAGGGGCAGGAGGTTAGTGTCCTGTTTAATACAGAAACAGAAGCCCCCATGTCAGTGGAACTACCTGATAAAATTGTATTGCTGGTAACTTACACTGAGCCTGGATTAAAAGGCGATACAGCCACCCGTACCCTAAAACCTGCAACGGTAGAAACAGGTGCCAAGGTCAATGTTCCACTTTTTGTAAATGAGGGCGAACTGATTCGGGTGAACACTAAGACTGGAGACTACGTGGAACGAGTGAAGGAGGCCTAATAAGACTCTATAAGTGTTTAGCCCGGTTTTTAGCGAAATCGGGCTTTTTTTTGCCTTTTTCAGCTTTTTTTGACCAAAAAATGATAAAAAAGAGCCCAAATTACCGCGTTTCTGTATGAGCAGTCCTTACCTTAGCACCCCAATCCGGGTTCATCTAAACCAAATTAAACTTGAAAAACATGGATTTTAAACAGATTCAGGAGTTGATCAAGATGGTCAACAAATCCAACATTGGAGAAGTTACCATTGAGCAAAAAGATTTTAAAGTTACAGTCAAGCAAAAAGAGGATAAGATAACTCAGGTTGTTAATGCTGGAGCCCCAATGCAAGCAGTTCCTATGTCAGCACCTGCTGCTCCGGTCGCTGCTGCAACTGCCGCAGCACCTGCTACGGAAAAGCCAAAGCCTGCTGCTTCTACCGACAATTTAATTACCATAAAAAGTCCCATGATTGGTACTTTTTACCGTAAGTCTTCTCCTGATAAACCCAATTTAGTGGATGTAGGGACAGAAATTACTCCGGGAAGCGTGGTATGTATCATTGAAGCTATGAAACTCTTCAACGAAATCGAAAGTGAAATAAAAGGTCGTGTGGTGAAAGTATTGGTTGATGATGCCTCACCAGTGGAGTACGATCAGCCTTTATTCATGGTTGAACCTGCCTGATTTATTAAAACGAACTAGCCAATGTTTAAGAAAATCCTCATTGCCAATAGAGGCGAGATTGCCTTGCGTGTAATACGAACGGCACGGGAGATGGGTATCAAAACGGTTGCAGTCTATTCCACTGCGGATCGCGATAGTTTACATGTAAAATTTGCTGATGAAGCTGTCTGTATCGGAAAACCGCAGAGTAGTGATTCCTATTTGAATATCGCCAATATCATGTCTGCAGTGGAAATAACCAATGCGGATGCTGTTCATCCAGGATATGGTTTTTTAGCAGAGAATTCCCGCTTTGCAAGAATTTGTAATGAGCATGGAATTAAGTTCATAGGACCCACACCAGAAATGATCAATGCCATGGGGGATAAGATCACTGCCAAGGAAACCATGATCAAAGCAGGGGTACCTGTTGTTCCTGGTGGAGAAGGATTATTACAAAGCGTGGAAGAGGCAAAAGGTTTAGCTCGCGAGATGAGCTATCCTGTTATTTTGAAAGCCACTGCGGGTGGTGGGGGAAAAGGAATGCGAATTGTTTGGGAAGAATCAGAGTTGGAAAAAGCCTATGATACGGCTAAGGCGGAGGCCTTGGCTTCTTTTAAGAATGACGGGATCTACATGGAAAAGTTTGTGGAAGAACCTCGTCATATCGAAATTCAGGTTGCAGGGGACCAGTATGGAAATGTTTGTCATCTTAGTGAGCGTGATTGCTCTATACAAAGACGTCACCAAAAATTAGTGGAGGAATCGCCCTCTCCATTTATGACGGATGAATTGCGCTACAAGATGGGGGAGGCTGCTAAGAAAGCAGCGGCCGCCATCAATTATGAGAGTGTCGGTACCATTGAGTTTCTCGTGGACAAGCACAGAAACTTTTATTTCATGGAGATGAATACTCGTATTCAAGTGGAGCATTGTGTAACGGAGGAAGTGATCAATTACGATTTAATTAAAGAACAAATTTTAATAGCAGCTGGTCATCGAATTTCAGGAAAGGATTATTTTCCTCAGATGCATTCTATCGAGTGCCGGATCAATGCTGAGGATCCTTACAATGATTTCAGGCCTTCTCCAGGAAAGATTACGGTCTGTCACCAGCCGGGAGGCCATGGAGTCCGTGTAGATAGTCATGTGTATGCGGGTTATGTTATTCCGCCTTATTACGATTCTATGATTGGAAAGCTGATTACGGTGGCACAAACTCGACAAGAAGCCATCCAAACCATGTACCGTGCTTTGAGTGAATACGTGATAGAAGGCGTAAAAACTACTATCCCGTTCCATTTACAGCTAATGCAGGACGAACGCTTCCGTAGCGGAGATTTCAATACCAAATTCCTGGAATCATTCAAGCTGAAGTAAGCTTAAAAGCCTGCTACACTATCATCGCCTCTTTTATCGGCGATTACTTCCAATTTGCCGTTAGCTAAAACGCGGATTAATTCAGTGCGTCCAATTGCGCCTCTTTCCTTTCCCAATGGATAGCCCATGGCTTGCATTTTTGTTTTAACCTCTTCAGGGAATCCCTTCTCAGTTACTAATTCATCCGGTAGCCATTGGTGATGAAATTTTGGCTTATACACTGCATCTTCAGCAGAGAGTTCGAATTCCAAGATATTGATCAAGGTTTGAAATACTTGATTGGGTATTGTAGTTCCACCAGGCGTTCCTACCACGATATACGGTTTTCCATTTTTGGTAACGAGAGTTGGAGTCATTGAGCTCAACATCCGCTTGCCCGGTTGTATTGAATTGGCTTCCCCTCCAAGCGCACCATACATATTGGGTACGCCGGGACGAACACTAAAGTCGTCCATTTCATCATTGATAAAAAAGCCGGCATCTCCAATCACTGTTCGGCTTCCGTATGAGTTATTTAATGTAGTGGTCACTGCCACTGCATTTCCCTCTTGATCAAGTACGCTAAGATGGGTGGTTTCTTCACTTTCTTTTGGAAGTGTTTTGCCTGGACTAACTAGTTTACTGTCTGTTGCTTTTTGCGGATCATAATCTTTCATTCGCATTTTTATGTAAGCAGGACTTACTAAGTCTCTAACTGGAACAGGATAAAAATCCGCATCTCCCATATATTCGGCACGATCTGCGTACGCTCTTCGCATTACTTCTGTCATGAGTTGAACGGAGGCAAGCGAATGAAAGCCCATTGATTTTAAATTTTTATCCTCAACCATTTTCATCATTTGGTTGAGTAGAAGCCCGCCACTGCTGGGCATGGGCATGCTCACAATAACAAAATCTTTGTAAGCAAAGCGATGAGGAGTTCGTGTAACTGCTTCGTATTTTTTTAAATCCTCAATTGTGATGATGCCTTTACCGCGGTTCATTTCATCGACTATCAGTTTGGCTGTTTCTCCCTCGTAAAATCCTGCTTTCCCTTTTTCTTTTATTCTCATTAATGTGGCAGCTAATGCTGGTTGACGTAAGGTGTCACCCTCTTTCCATCCTTCTTCTTTTATAAAAACAGGATTACGTGTATTGTATTTTTTTAAGTCTGATTGTATGGCATTTAGCCCTCTGGCCTCAGCAGCAGTTATCTTAAATCCAATCATGGCTAACTCAATAGCAGGATTAATGAGTTTGTCGAAAGAAAGTTTGGCGAAGGGATAGCTTGCAAATAGTCCAGCTACGGTGCCAGGTACGCCGGCAGCCAGATGACCTAATTGGCTTTTTTCTGTATTGGCCTCTCCATTAGGCTCGATGTAGAGATCTCTGTGTGCAGCTGCAGGAGCTTTTTCTCTGTAATCAATTGCAACCTGTTTTCCGTTGCTCAACTGACCCACTAAGAATCCTCCTCCACCCAAGTTTCCTGCATTGGGGTAAACTACCGCCAGGGCCAGCTGTGTAGCAATGGCGGCATCAAAAGCGTTACCGCCTTGCTTAAGCATTGAGGCTCCGACTAGGCTAGCCAGGGGATGAGCCGAAGCAACAGCGCCTTTGGAGGCTATTAGTTTCTTTTCGATTTTGTAGTCAAAAGGATTGATTCCTGCCTGCTGCAAGGTTTGCCCTGCCGCTAGCTTCCAACTGACTATTGCAAAACAGAAAAAGAGTTGTTTTTTCATATGTAAGCGTTAAAAAGCTAAACTACGGAAAGCGAAACAAACCTTAACTTGCTTGTCTAATTTTTCTCTATGAAAAAGTATTTTCTATGGACACTGCTTTTGCAGCTATTTTTTGGACTTGCTCAGGCACAGCTTAAATCGCCATCCGATTTTTTGGGTTACCCATTGGGGAGTAGGCATACGCCTCACCATTTGGTCCAGCGTTACATGGAATATGTAGCAGCTACTTTGCCCGATCAGGTGCAACTGAGGGAATATGGAAGAACACAGGAAAACAGGCCTCTTCTATTTTTAGCAATTTCAGCTGCAAAAAATCTAAGTCGATTGGAAGAAATCAGAAAAACAAATCTTGCACTTACCAGTGGATCTGTTGTAATGGGAGCAGAGCAGCTTAAGACGCTACCCGCAATAGTTTGGTTGAGTTATAATGTACATGGCAATGAAGCTTCGTCTACGGAGGCAGCGATGCTTACTCTTTATGAATTATTACGTGAGGGGTCTGATTGCGGGGTATGGCTCTCGAATACTGTTGTTTTGATAGACCCCTGTTTGAATCCAGATGGAAGAGATCGGTATGTGAACTGGTATCAGTCTGTTGTTGGAAATAAATACAATGCCAATCCGCTTTCTAGGGAACATCAGGAACCCTGGCCGGGGGGTCGTTCTAATCATTATTATTTTGATTTGAACAGAGATTGGGCTTGGTTGACACAAATAGAGAGTCAGCAACGAATTAAACTTTATCGTAGTTGGATGCCACATGTGCATGTGGACTTGCACGAGCAAGGTTATAATGAGCCCTATTATTTTGCTCCAGCCGCAGAACCTTATCATGAGATCATTACACCCTGGCAACGAAAGTTTCAGCAGGATATTGGTGCCAATCATGCCCGCTATTTTGATCAAAATGGTTGGTTGTATTTTACAAGAGAGCGGTTTGATTTACTTTATCCATCCTATGGAGATACGTATCCTGTTTACAATGGTTCTATTGGGATGACCTATGAACAAGGTGGAATACGGGCTGGATTAGGAATAGTCAATGAAGATGGAGATACACTGACTTTATATGCAAGACTAACGCATCATGTAACAACCTCTTTGAGCACAATCGAAGTCAGTGCTCGTCAGCAACAACGACTTGTACAGGAATTTGCTTCCTTCTTTGAAAATGCACGTACCAAAGGAATGGGTAGTTACAAATCTTTTGTAATTAAAGCAGATGCACGCAGGGAAGCTTACTTGCAAAAGTTGCTGACATTGCTTGATGCACATGGTATTGAATATAAGTGTGGTACTGCAGCTACTGCTAAAGGGTATAATTATGCTACAGCAAAAGAAGAGACATTCTCTGTTACTTCTGCTGATGTTGTAATTAATACAGCGCAAGCCAACGCTGCATTGGTTCAAGTATTATTTGAGCCCCGCACCAAGTTAGCGGACTCTGCCACCTATGATATTACAGCTTGGTCTTTACCTTATGCATATGGATTGCATGCCTATGCAACCAAAGAAAGAGTTGTGCAAGGAGCAAATTGGAAGCCTTCTTCCATGGCTACACCAACTACTACATACGGTTATGCGTTATCATGGACCAGTCCAGCCGCCGCATCATTTGCAGCACGTTTACTCCAAGCTGGTATTAAGCTGCGGTATGCTGAGGATAGTTTTATGACTGATGGAAAGAAATTTGATCCAGGGACTGTATTAATCTTAAAAACCTCCAACGAAAGATGGGGTAATATGTTCTTTGATAAGATCAGCGCTTGGGCAAATGAACAATCTATAAACTTAGTTCCACTTTCCTCAGGACTTGTACAACAGGGTTCTGATTTTGGCAGTGATAAAGTCCATGCCATGAGAGCACCTCGCGTTGCACTGTTGAGTGGAGAGGGAACTTATAGCTTGAGCGTAGGAGAGGTTTGGCATTTTTTCGAGCGGCAATTAAATTATCCAGTGACCTTATTAAACTTGACTTCTTTTTCAAGTGCTGATCTTGCTGCATTTGATGTATTGGTATTGGCAGAGGGGCGTTATCGGTTTTTGGATAGTAAAGAGTCCTTTGAGGGAGTCCAAAAATGGATTCAAGGGGGAGGGCGTTTGATTGTTCTTGGAGAAACATCAGCTCAACTTGCAAAACTAGACCTGGGTTTAGCAATTCGAAAAGATGATAGCTCGGCAGATAAAATAGACTCAATTAGTCTTTTTAAAAACAGAGAGCGGGATGAAATAAGTGCAATAACAACGGGTTCAATCTGGCGCATCTCTCTAGATGCTTCTCATCCGCTTGGATTTGGTTATCCTGGTTATTATTATTCCTTAAAAACAGATGGAACCATCTTTGAATCGATTAAAGACGGTAAAGGTTGGAATGTGGGACAGACTCTTCAGGAGGGTCCCTTAGCAGGATTTGTAGGCAGCCGTCTTCAGCCAAAACTGAATGGAGGAGTTTTAATTGGGCAACTGCCAATTGGAAGAGGAAATATCAGCTTTTTTGCAGATAATATTCTATTTCGCAATTTTTGGGAAAATGGAAAATTGCTTTTTTGTAACGCTTTATTTTTTGATGCACGATGAAATTATTTAGGCTTGCACTGCTGCTATTTATTGGAATCCAATATTCCTTTGCTCAACCCACCGTATCCACCATTTATCATGGTATACAGAAGTTGGGTGTTACAGGAACAGTACTTTACATTGCTGCACACCCGGACGATGAAAACACTCGTTTGATTACCTATTTGGCAAATGACAGGTTGCTACGCACGGGATATCTTTCGTTAACCAGAGGGGATGGAGGGCAGAATCTAATTGGGCAAGAACAAGGTGTTGAGTTAGGAATGATTCGAACTCAAGAGTTGTTAGCAGCTCGTCGTGTAGATGGGGGAGAGCAGTTTTTTACTCGTGCTTATGATTTTGGGTATTCTAAAACACCAGCTGAAACATTTAGGATTTGGGATCGTGAAAAAATATTACATGATGTGGTGTGGGTGATCAGAACTTTTAAGCCTGATGTGATAATCACCCGATTCCCAACCACTGGTGAGGGGGGACATGGTCATCATACGGCTTCGGCCATACTCGCAGGAGAAGCAGTTAAAGCTGCTGCTGATTCCACTCGTTTCCCGGAGCAATTATCAATTACTAAGGGAGCCTGGCGTGTCAAGCGTTTGTTTTGGAACACCTTCAATTTTGGCGGCAATTCAACCATTCGGGAGGATCAGCTTAAAATTGATGTAGGTGGTTTTAATAGTTTATTGGGAAAGAGTTATGGAGAAATAGCGGCACAAAGTAGAAGCCAACATAAAAGTCAGGGATTTGGTGTGCCTGTTTCAAGAGGGGAGGCCTTTGAATATTTTAAGTTAGTAGAGGGTGCTGCTGTTTCCAAGGATTTAATGGAGGACGTTTCGCTGAATTGGACTTCACGATTTGGTGCTCCCTTAATTCAACAACAAGTTGATAGCCTTCGAGATCATTTTAACTGGCTGGATCCAAAGGCATCCTTACCTGGATTACTTAGTTTATATCATTCACTTGAAAAATTAAAGGCTAACTCAGTTATCGATCAAAAGAAGAAAGAAGTGAAGGAGCTGATTTTAGCGGTCAGTGGAATTTATCTGGAAACAAGTGCATCACAGCCACGTGCCGTACAAGGCGATTCTTTACAAATTTCGCTATTTGCAATCGATCGGCTGGGTTCTTCTGTTTCAATGGAACGTGCAAGAATTGGAGATTATTATTTATCAAATACTTCAACTGTCTTAGGTCAAAACAAGCCTTATAGTAGGAGTGCTAGATTTTTTATTAATCCTGACTTTCCCATTTCGCAGCCTTATTGGTTACAGCAGCCCATGCAACAGGGATATTTTGAAGTGAATAATCTAAGCTTGATTGGAAAGCCAGAGAATGAAGCTTCGCTCACTTGTACTATTGATTTGAAGTGGGGAACTCAAGTAATTTCATTCCAAGTTCCCGTTCGTTATAAGTTTACTGATCCGGTGAAAGGTGAGCTGCAATGGCCTTTAGTGATTGTTCCACCGGTATCTATTCAACCGGAGGAGTTAGTTCAGCTTGTTACACCAACTAATAATATTGTAAGAGGGAATCTGCGATTAACAGGAATGTCAGCACAGATGCAATTACAGCCTGAGGTTGTTTCAGGTAAAAAAATCAAAGGGTTGATCAATCCTCTTACTATTTCCTCCTTGTCAAAAGACCAGATAGAAAATGTTAGCTATAGTATAGTATCCAAAGAAAAATCCGACACTCTTCTTATGGCGGTGGAATTAAAAAATGGAGTTCGAGTGAATACTACAACCACAACAATCCAATATGATCATATTCCTCCGCTTACTTATTTCAAAAATGCTGTTGTTTACACCCGAAATTTTCAAGTGAAGGTAGCTGGGAAGAATATTGGATATATCCCAGGGGCTGGTGATAAGATTCCAGATGGGTTAAAGAGGCTGGGATATACTGTTACATTGCTTGACGAAAGTCAGTTGGCTTCTCTTTCGCTCCAGCAATTTGACGCCATACTCACCGGTGTAAGAGCGCATAACACACAGGACTGGCTAAACAAGTATCATGATAAAATTATGTCCTATGTTGAGCAAGGAGGTAATTATGTAGTGCAATACAATACTAGCAATCAGATAGGTCCCGTAAAAGCTAAGATTGGTCCATATCCTTTTTCCATCACAAGAAATCGAATAACAGACCAAGACGCAGCAGTTGTTTTTTTAGATCCAAAGCACCCGGTATTCAATTTTCCAAATAAGATTACGCAAGATGATTTTGTGGGCTGGATACAAGAGCGAAGTATTTATCATGGAGCAGATACCTCAGGAAAGCTTCAAGCCTTACTCAGTATGGCGGATCCTGATGAGAAGCCAGACACGGGCTCTTTATTAGTTGCGCGTTATGGAAAGGGATGGTTTACCTACACAGGACTTTCTTTGTTCAGACAGATACCGGCTGGGGTTCCCGGCGCCTATCGATTACTGGCTAATTTATTGTCATTAGGTAGCGTTGAAAAATAGGTAATGAGCAATTATCAAAAGCATAGAGCAGACTGGACTTTTGGCCTAGCCATCATAATGGGGCTTGCGCTTGGAATTTTTATTAAAAGGGTTAAAGTTGGAATTATAATTGGGATTGTATTGGGTGGTTTAATTCTCTTAACCGGGTGGTTACGGAAAAAAAGAAATCGGCATGAGTAACCCATCAGAAAACAGACCTCCCGTCTTTGGAAATTGGAACGCTTGGTACTGGGCGTTGATTATATTCTTGCTGGTATTGATTTTTTTGTTTTATAAGTTGACTAAATCTTTTCAATGAGCAGACTGGATTGGTCGGTGCTGGTAATAACCTTGGTGAGTATTGTTTTGTATGGGTTATACAAGAGCAGGACTACTCGTGATTTGGATGGTTATTTTCGTTCCAATCGCAACCTGGGTTGGGGATTAGTATTGCTTAGTATCATGGGTACACAGGCCAGTGCTATTACATTTTTATCTGCACCCGGACAGGCCTATACGGACGGTATGCGATTTGTCCAGTATTATTTTGGCTTACCCTTAGCCATGATTGTCATTGCTGTTTTTTTTATTCCGGTATTTCAGCGTTTGCAAGTTTATACGGCCTATGAGTATTTAGAAAGTAGATTTGACGGCAAAACCCGTTCTTTAACTTCTTTTTTGTTCTTATTACAGCGTGGTCTTTCCACCGGCATTAGTGTTTTTGCTCCATCGCTTATTCTTTCGTCATTATTAGGTTGGAGTCTCACCTACACTAGTGTGATCATGGGTGGACTTTTGATTATTTATACCTTATTTGGTGGGGCCAGAGCCGTGGCATATACCCAACAATTGCAATTAGGCATCATATTTGCCGGATTATTTTTAGCAGGTTGGATGGTGGTTCGCTTGTTGCCACCGGATATCGGATTTTCTGATGCATTGCGCATCGGGGGAAAAATGGGAAAATTTTCTATTATTACAACTGGGTTTAAAGAGGGGCGTTTTGATTGGAGCGACCAGTACAATATCTGGAGTGGGGTCATCGGTGGTTTTTTCCTTGCTCTTTCCTATTTCGGTACCGATCAGAGTCAGGTCGGTCGTTATTTAACTGCACGATCTGCTAGAGAAAGCAAGTTAGGCTTACTAATGAATGGCTTTGTAAAAGTTCCGATGCAGTTTTTGATTCTATTATTGGGTGTGTTGGTCTTTTCATTTTATCAATTCACCAAAGCTCCACTTTTCTTTAATGAGGTACAGCTTGTTAAATTGCGTCAGCACCCTGTTTATGCCGATTCCCTCAAGCAAGCACAAGTTCGATTTGATCAAGTTACTGCGACTAAGCAGCAGCTGTTAGTTCAATATTCTGACTTGAAACAGGGTGGAGAAAAGAACAGATTTGCACAGGACAGTTTACTAGATATTTATCGTTCGCTTCATGCGGAATCAGATTCAATTCGAGGTCGACTCAAGTTTTGGCTAAGTAAAAAAGTTTCCGGAGGCGATGGAAATGATACCAATTATATTTTCCTACGTTTTGTAGTGGACCATCTCCCTGCTGGGTTGGTGGGTTTATTGATTGCCATTATTTTTCTGGCGTCCTGGGGCAGTATTGCGGCTGCCATTAATTCGCTAGCTGCAGCTACCATGGTTGATTTTCATCGACGATTCAGCAAACAATCAATTTCTGACGAATCGGAATACCGATGGTCACGCTGGTACACGCTTGCCTGGGGAATTTTCTGTATTGTTGTTGCGCTCTTTACCTACAACATAGGAAATAGCTTAATTGAGGCTGTAAATGTTTTGGGCTCACTTTTTTATGGAGTAGTGTTGGGAATATTTGCAGTAGCCTTATTTCTCCCAATGATTAAAAATGGAACCTTAGTTTTTTGGGCAGCTGTATTGGCGGAAGCGTTGGTCATCCTTGTTTTTTATTTCAGCAAGACGGGTATCATTAAGCTTGGATTTCTTTGGCTTAACCCATTGGGGGTTTTTGCAGTATTGTTCTTTGCATTAGCAGGGCAGGGCGCAGGATTGATTTGGAGAAACATCAGAAAATAAAAAAACCGCGCTGTTGCCAACGCGGTTCTACGATCGATGGTTGTTTTTACTTTAACTCTGCCAACAATTTATCATTCAATTTCACATAATCCATATTCTTTGCAGCTAGAGCCAGTTCTCTAGATTTTTGTGCAGCGGCCTTTGCTTCGGCTTTTTTTCCAAGTTTTGCAAGACAATTAGCTAATTGGTGTTGTACCCAATAGGCTGTAGGCGTAGCAGCAGCGGCTTTTTCAAACCAACTAAGCGCCTGATTCAAATCTTTGCCGTTATCCATGAAATACATAGCAGCATTAAAATATGGAGGCTTTTCGCCTTGCATAGCTGTAGTGATCTGTTGCATAATCCGAGTATCAACATCAGTTTCTACTGTGAATGCAACTTTAGTTTGATCCCAGCTTAGTTCTATTTGGCATTGCGTTGATTTAATATTATCAACTTGGATCATGAAATTTTCTGTTTGCCCTTTTGCTTTTGTAACAGGGGCGTTTACTCGTACCACATCCATATCTTGTTTATAGGCTGCAGGACTGGTCACATCCGTTTGTTTGGAGATAATCAATGTCCAGCTATCCTTGTTAGGAATGCTGAGGAGTCCGTATTTGCCAGGAGCCAGCTTCACACCTCCAATGGTTACTTCGTCGCTGAATTGTAACGTGGTAGCGCTATTAGCTCCGGTTCTCCATACATTACCGTAAGGTACCAGATCTCCAAAGATTTTACGTCCTTTCATAGCGGGTCTAGAGTAGGAGATTTCAATATTCCCCAGGCCAAAATCTTGCTTGATGGTTTGTAAAGGGCTTGGAGCTGGGGTACGAAGTTGTGCTTGACTGGTCAAGATGCTTCCAATCAATATTACTGTCATCATAAATTTTTTCATAGTAATTTCTTATTTGAAATACAAAAATAGCATAATCGAAGCAAAGCGCTGTTTAGCGATTTCCCATAAAGCCTGGATGGAATTCGAGTAAGGTCTTTCTTAAAAAATCACGGTCCAAATGGGTGTAAATCTCTGTAGTGGTGATACTGGAATGCCCCAGCATTTCTTGTACCGCTCTCAAATCGGCCCCGCCCTCTATCAAATGCGTTGCAAAGGAATGTCTGAAGGTATGCGGAGAAACGGTTTTTTGAATCCCTGCAGAACGAGCCAGGTCTCTTATAATGTAAAAAACCATTACGCGGGAGATTGATCCACCTCTTTTGTTAAGGAAAAGAAAGTCTTCTTTACCTTTCTGAGGTGTTATTTGTTGTCGAGTGGTTTGTCTGTAAAGTTGAATGTATCGTGATGCGCTATCCCCAATGGGTACCAGTCTTTCTTTGTCTCCCTTACCGCGCACTCTGATAAAACCAAGGTCCAGGTATAGCTTTGAAAGCTGTAAGTTGACCAATTCGCTTACGCGAAGTCCGCAGCTGTAAAGAGTTTCCAGCATGGCCTTGTTACGTGTACTTTCTGGTTTGCTCAGATCTAGTTGCGCAATAAGTTTTTCAATCTCTTCAAAACTTAGTGTGTCCGGAAGCACTCTTTTTTTCTTGGGTGCTTCCAATAAAGAGGTAGGGTCTTCTGTACAGATTTGCTCCAGTAAGCAGTAGCGATAAAATGATTTTATGCCTGATAAAATTCTTGCTTGTGAACCCGCTGAAAATCCATGCTCATGAATCCACTTCAGGAATACTCTTAAGTGTTCCGTTTGTACTTCAGCAGGGGAGTCGGCCAGCTTTGAGCTATCTAGGAAACGACAAAACAGTGTCAGATCCCTCAGATACGCTTCTATGGAATTTTCTGCAAGTGATTTTTCTAATTGCAGCCAGGCTTTGAATCCCTTTTGGTATACCTGCCACATGGGGGCTATTCTAGGACAATTATTTTCTCTTTAATAACCCATTCATTTCCTATTCGAATTCTAGCCCATACCTTGTTTCGGGTAACAGCCACACTGTCTATGTGATCGTGAATAGCATCGTAATCAATGTCTAGTTTTTCTCCAAACGTCATCATCGCTTTTTTACCATCGATTGCGTCCTCAACAAAGAGATTGCCCCTGTCTGTGTTGACAATAAGTCCGTCCTCGATTGAAAACTTTGGATCTAACGGATTAAGTCCGCTGCTTTTCAGGCTAAAGGGAGTTTCCTTATCATAAGGCAGTTTAATTTGAAAGCCGCGCCCTGTTATACAGTCATTGAATAAAATCCAAGCGTATTGATTTTCTTTGAATTGTACTTTGACAAAAGATTTATTAATTTTTACGGTTCTTCCGATCAGGTAAGCAAAACCAATTTTTCTCTTGGTGCCTAGCCCATCATAACTCCAACTTAAAGTATCGGGTAAACAATTTGCTATGCTTATCTCTACATAGGGGTTGTTTTCATGGGTTCCCGTAAACCGTATGTTTTCATTGATACAGCTGGTGTCGCAAAATGAAGGCGGAGCGGAGGAAAACCAGCTGCAAGATTGGAGGCTTGCAGAAATTATGGCAGTAGTGATTAAAATAAACAGGGTACGCATGGGGGGTGTTTTGACAAATTTAATCCCTTTGAATAACTATCTTAGCGCACTATGAAAAATGTAAAGGAATTTTCTCTACGTTCTTTTTTGTCTCGTGCTAAAAGAGATCGCCGTGCTTATCGCCTCTATTTAACACGTCTGGAAAAAAATAAGCCCCGTGGAATCGAAAGCAGACTTGCTGCTTGGGAGAAGGCGGTTTGGAAAGAGGTTGATTGCTTGACCTGTGCGAACTGCTGTAAGACAATGACACCTACCTATACTCCCCGTGATCTGAAAAGAATTTCAAAACATTTTGGAATGACTGTTACGGAATTTCAGAAAAAGTGGTTGAAAAAGGAGAGGGGTGGAGATAAGGATTGGGTCAATAAGAGTACGCCCTGTCAGTTTCTGAATAAAAAGGACAATAAATGCAGTATATATGCTATTCGTCCTGCTGATTGTGCCGGGTTTCCACATCTGCAGAAAAAGTTCGTTGATTTTGCCCATATCCATCATCAGAATGTTGAAAGTTGCCCAGCTACACACGCGTTAGTAACTAAGATGATGAGGGAGGTTCAAGCTTAAATATCTTCGAATAGCTCAATTAGTGGTGGTTCCCCCTCTTTAAATGTGATGGCAACGATGTCAAATTGTATCCATGTATGGCCAGGATTCATATTTAAATAGTAGTGGGCAGCCCGCTTTAATCGTATCATTTTCCTTCTGTTTACTCCTAACTCTGGACCACCAAAGGCGTTGCTGGATCTTGTTTTGACTTCTATAAAATGCAGTGTTTGTTTTTGCATGGCAACGATATCAATTTCAAGGTGGCTATAACGCCAGTTTCTATCAATTAATTGATAACCCATTTTTTGAAGCCAATCAGCAGCTATACATTCCCCCTCGATTCCTAATTTAATGTGTTTTGCCATCCTTTATCTTTACACCAAGTATATGATTCAAGTCCTATGAGCGCTATCTATTTTCTGGAAGGAGTTGTAAAAAACTATGATTGGGGAGGTGATTCTTTTCTTCCTCAATTGTTGGGAGTGGATAATACTGCTAAAAAGCCATTTGCTGAATATTGGATGGGAACGCACCCACAGGGAATGTCCAGTCTGGTTGATGGCAATGGGGCGAGCCGTCCTCTTTCTGAGGAGGGAGTTGCTTTATCATTTCTTTTGAAAGTCTTAGATGTAAAGGAAATGCTCTCTATACAGGTTCATCCTACTCGAGAAGCGGCTATTCGAGAATTTGCATTGGAGAATGAGGCCGGTATTGCCATTGATGCTCCCTACCGAAATTACAAAGACCAGAATCACAAACCAGAATTGATGGTAGCTCTGGGACCCTTTTGGCTATTACATGGGTTCAAACATCCCGAACTAATTCGAGATGTTTTAGCAAATACACCTGAATTCATCCCTCTGATTTCTGTTTGGGAAAAAGGGGGCAATCAGGAATTGTACAAGTTTGTGATGGAAATGTCGCAGGAGCAAGTGGATGCAATGCTATGTCCTTTAATGTTACGGTTGAAAAAAGAAGCAGTGCAAACCCCTTTTCCAAAAAATAATCCAGCATTTTGGGCTTTAAGAGCAGCTCACATTTATTCCAAAGGTGGCCATATGGATCGCGGAATATTTTCCATTTATTTATTCAACCTTGTATCGCTCAATAAGGGGGAGGCTATATTTCAGGATGCTGGTATTCCACATGCCTACCTGGAGGGACAAAATGTGGAGATCATGGCAAATTCTGACAATGTGTTGAGAGGAGGATTGACGGGGAAACACATAGATGTAGCGGCACTTCTAAAGCACACGCGTTGTGAGGGTATTTCGCCAGTAATATTTAGTCCTCTAATCACACAGGAAAAACCTGAGTGGTTTTCTACGCCAGTGGATGACTTCAAGCTAGGACAGCTTTTTTTAAGAGAGAACAAGTCCTACCAAATAAATGGAGAGGGGCCCATTATTTTCTTGTTGCTCCAGGGTTCTGTAGAGTTAGTCGTAGGCACTTCGTCCATAACACTTAAACAAGGTAAGCTTTCGGCGTACTGGGAGGGGAAGGGGGTTCTTCATTTACAATCTAAGGAGGATACGGTACTGTATTTAGCTTCCTCTGCTATCCACAGTAGTGAATAAGTTGTCTTTTCAATTGCTCCAATTCAGTTAATTTTGTTCAAACCCAAAAAATAATTTTGCATATGTCTTTTTCTCTTAAAACTGCCATGTTCACCTTGGTACTTGCGCTAATCACAACCCTTTGCAAATACTTTTTTGGTCCTGAGATCGCCCTTTCTGGCTTTTCTCCGGTATTGGCAATTGCACTTTTCTCCGGGTTTGTATTCAGACGTAGTGAGTGGGTGTTTTTCTTTTCAATCGTTGCATTATTGGTCAGTGATATTTCAATACAGCTGCTTTATATAAATGACCTTTTTGATTATCAGGGTATCTATGCAGGACAATGGAAAAATTATCTGTTATTGTTGAGCTGCACATATATGGGATTTGTTTTCAAAGCAGCTTCTTACCGCAATATTGGATTAGCTGCTGTTTTTGCACCTACTGTCTTCTTTTTCTTATCCAATGGACTTGTTTGGTTGCAAGCTGCGGAAGTAGTTTATACAAAAGATGCAACGGGCCTTTTTACTTGTTTAATCGCTGGCTTACCCTTTTATAAAAATTCGCTGATAGCTACTTTTATCTTTTTGCCAGCAACACTTGTATTTTTTAACTACCTATCCCTTCGGAAACTCGAACTTCGGCTTAGCTGAGCCTGGGCTGTTTTAGTTAGGGTTGATTCTCCTCATAATATTGATCAATTTCATGACCATTATTGATTGCTGCGTTAGTAGCTAATTGATCGCATCTATTATTGAATGGATTGTCTGCGTGTCCTTTAATCCAACGGAAGTTTATCTCATTTTCCTGAAGTAAGGAGTAGAGTTCTTTCCATAAATCCGGGTTCTTCTTGCCTCCTTTAAAGTTGGTTGCTATCCATTTTTTTAGCCAACCTTCCTTGATAGCCTTTACCACATACTGACTGTCTGAGTAGACAATCACGGAAATCCCTTTTTTTCTGAGGGCTTTAAGTCCTTCAATAACCGCCAGTAACTCCATGCGGTTGTTGGTGGTGTGTCTAAACCCTTTTGAAAGTTCGCGTTCATGCCCACCATATTTTAAAATTATTCCATACCCTCCTGGGCCAGGATTACCTCTGGAAGAACCATCCGTATAAATTAACACAGGTTCGGACATCTGTAAAAATTAAACTTGAAACACCCCATTTTGTAAGGAGGCTGGGAGGGGAGCCTGATTCGAGGCAGCGATTCCCTCTGCTAAAACAGTTCGAGTATTGGCCGGATCAATAATTTCATCTACCCAAAGTCGAGCTGCAGCATATAATGGATTCATTTGCTCCTGGTATTTCTTAGTAATCGAGGCTAAGAGCTCCTGCTCCGATTGAGCATCTATTGTTTTGCCTTTTGCTTTTTGGGAGGCAACTTCAATTTGTAGAAGCGTTTTAGCAGCAGCCTCACCCCCCATCACAGCAATTTTGGCTGTGGGCCATGCAACAATCAAGCGTGGGTCATAGGCTTTTCCACACATTGCATAATTCCCTGCTCCAAATGAGTTTCCAACAATTACTGTAAATTTTGGTACTATGGAATTTGCGACTGCATTCACAAGCTTGGCGCCGTCTTTAATAATGCCGGCTTGTTCACTCCTGCTACCCACCATAAACCCAGTGACATCTTGTAAAAAGACCAGGGGAATTCTTTTTTGGTTGCAGTTTAGAATAAACCGGGCCGCTTTATCAGCACTATCATTATAGATTACACCACCCATTTGCATTTCGCCCTTCCCACTTTTTACAATTTTTCGCTGATTTGCTACAATGCCAACGGCCCATCCTTCAATACGGGCGTAACCACAACAGATCGATTTTCCATAGGAAGGTTTGTACGGTTGAAAGCTATCAGCATCTACTAAACATTGAATTAAATCCATTATTTCGTAAGGCTTGCCATCTCTTGGGAAAAGTCCATAAAGTTGTTCTGGGGAGGTAGCGGGTTGCTTGGGTATGATTCTATTAAAACCTGCCGTGGGTCGATCAGCCAACAGTTGGATTAACTTTTTAATATGATCTAGACAGGCTTCCTCTGTTGGAAAAGTAGCATCTGCGGTACCGCTTAGATTGGCGTGCATTTTTGCACCTCCCAGACTTTCGTTATCTATCTCTTCACCAATGGCAGCTTTTACTAAATAAGAACCCGCGAGGAATACGGATCCGCTTCCCTCTACCATCAACATTTCGTCACTCATCACCGGGAGATAAGCTCCTCCTGCTACACAGGCACCCATCACTGCAGCTATCTGTGGAATCCCTGCAGCACTCAGTTTTGCATTGTTTCTGAATATTCTACCAAAGTGCTCTTTGTCTGGAAAAATCTCGTCTTGCAAGGGGAGATAAACGCCTGCGCTATCCACTAGATAGATGATGGGCAAATGATTCTCTAGCGCTATTTCCTGCATACGCAGGTTTTTCTTCCCGGTGATGGGGAACCAAGCGCCTGCCTTAACGGTCTGGTCGTTTGCTACAACTACACATTGCTTGCCGTTAACATAGCCAATGCCCGCTACAGTTCCTCCGGCAGGGCAGCCACCATGTTCAGCATACATTCCATATCCTGCGTAAGTACCGATTTCAATAAATGGACGATCCTTATCAAGCAAATACTCTACGCGTTCTCGGGCTGTTTTCTTATTTTTTTCATGCTGTTTTTCGACAGCTTTTTTCCCTCCTCCCCAATGGATCTGTTCACTTGTTTGCCGAAGCTGACTGAGCAGCCCCCGCATGTGATCTTCATTTTTATTGAATTCGATATCCATGGGGTTATAATTTATTTTCCCTTTGTGTCTACGCCTTCATATTTGGTTTCGATATCTTTTATCACTGAAAATAATCGTTCATTGATCGGAGCTTCTGTTCTCTCGAAACCGCCATAATAAGCTGGCTTTGCAGTTTGAATATAATTGTAGTAGGATTCTTGTTGTTTCAAATCAGAGAGTATTGCCTTCTTGACCTTTGCAGCTAGCTCTTTCATGCCTGTTTTGTAGGCCGCCTCTAAATAAATTAATGAGGACTGGTTGTGACTGTTATAGCGACTTACCATCGCATAGGGGAGTGATTCCTGTGTGATCGATGCCTCAATTTTGTTCATCACTTTTATGGCTTCTTCTTTCTTGCCAGCATCAGCCAGATTACCTGCAGCTTCTGCAAATAGCGTTCTGATGTTGAGCAAATGTCTTCGGTTTTCCTCATCAAAATAGATATCCTTACGTTCTGCGCCACCAAATCTGTACTTCTCCATTAGATTTTTATAAAGTACGTCTAGGTTATTATCACGCAGTGTGGTACCTCCGAGGCCATTGGAGCGCATCGATTGATCAGTAACCCAATTCATCTGTGAAAATTGTGGCATTACAGGAACAAGTCGATAAGCCAATCCATCTTTACGTAGGTAGGGGCCAAATCCTAATTCACCCATGGGAGATGTGAAATAAATGGGTCTGCGCCATTGATTGGCCGCAATAATGTTTAAGATGATCAGATCATTCTTTAGTAATGCGCGTTTTGGTAATTCAAAGCCCAATGCAGGCAGCACACTATCCCCAGGTTGGGCAGTTCCATTTTGCAATACGATTGATCGATCTACTGGCACGCTTACTTTACTGACCGGGATGATATTTAGCGGTTCTCCTCTAGAGTTATCCATTCGGCTGGGGTCGTCGCTACCTACATAATCTTTCATGAGATCATATAAGTCGTAAAACGCTTCTTGGTCAATCCCGCTTACCGGATTATATAAAACATAGTTTCGCTTGTTGCCTTCAATTTTATCAGCAGACCATATCATATCGATGGAGTCGGCTTCATTGATTTTGTAACGCAATTGGTTAATATACCAGTCAATTCCAAGTAAACTGTTATTGACAACGCGAACATCCGTACGTATACCTTCCACCTCCTGCGCATACCAAAGCGGATAAGTGTCATTATCACCAAATGAAAATAGAATTGCATTGGGAGCGCAACTTTCGAGGTAATCACGTGCCATATCAGGTGCTGTGATTTTATTGCTTCGATCGTGGTCGTCCCAATTTTGTACACTCATCCATGTGGGAACAAGCGCGCAAAGTACCACCGCGAACCATGCTATCGTTGAAGAGCCTCCATTTCCTTTGCTGAATTGTTTTAATAGAAGAGGAAGTCCAGCGGCCAGTCCTACACCCATTAATCCCGCTGCAACCGCATTGATCATAGCACCATCTCCATTTCCAGGAAAGCAACTCATGAAGGTTACTAAAAAGGCTAGCGATCCAGTATAGATTAAAAAATCACGACTGGTCATTTTCTCGATTTTTTCCTGTGCCATTATCGCAAAAGCAACTACAGCTAGACCAATCCAAATTGCAAATGCAAAAAAGGATCCCACGTACGCATAATCACGTTCACGAGGTTGGTTGCCTGGCTGATTCAGGTAGAGTACAACAGCTATCCCGGTAAAGAAGAATAAGAGGAAACTAACAATCCAGTCCTTTCTGTTTCGTAGATATTGAAACACACATCCAATTATTCCTAGTAAAAAGGGGAGAAAATAAAATTGGTTTTTAGCAGCACTTTGCTGGATGCTCTGCGGTAATCTTGACTGATCTCCCAGTCTTGCATTATCCAGCGGAGCAATGCCCGAGATCCAGTTGCCATCCCGTTTATTTCCTAGTCCTTGTATGTCATTTTGTTTTCCGGCAAAATTCCACATGAAATAACGCCAGTACATTAAACTCATCTGATAGCTAAAAAACCAATTGATATTATCTCCGTAACTGGGTGCTTCATAGGCCCCCGATTGCGGATCTTGTCCAAGTCCCAGCCACTCTGAATAGAACTGAGCATGATATTGGTCATCGCTGGAGTCCCATACTCGGGGGAATAGTTGTTTAACATCACTGTTGTAGTTATAATCACGTGTTCTTCCAATCGGAATATAACTATCCTTCCCTTTGATATATTTCATTTCGCTTTCTACAAAGGGTTCATCTTGCACCAAATCTTTGGAAGGATCTGCGGCAAAATGTGGGCCATAAATCAAGGGGGCGCTTCCGTATTGTTCTCTGCTCAAGTAGTAAACCAAGCTGATTGGGTTGTCTACATTATTCATATCAATGCCTGGATTGGCATTAGAGCGAATAAGCGCCGTGAAATACATGAAATATCCCAACAGCATAAATAGATAACACCAAAGTGATAGTTTCAATATTCGGAGCGAGGATGGTTTTAAAAAATATCCTGCAGTAACGGCAACGCTGATTAGCAGGAGCAAGGGTATAAATTTTACCCCATCTCCAGGTACATAGACAAAGGGGAGTGCCATCAAAAGGAGGAACGCAACAAACCAGCTAATTAATTTGGAAGAAGAAAACTTTGCAGCTGTGAAAAGTAGACCTCCTAGCACTAACCCAATTAATGCAATAAAATAGATTGCAAATCCATAGAAGAAGGGAAGTCCAAGTGAGTTGACAAAAAAGATATCTACCAGTCCCGCTGCTTTCATCGAATATTGAATGATACCAACCTGGACAAGACCAGTGATTAAACATCCAATGAGAAAAGCATAAATCGATCCTTTAGTGGTAACTGTGTACCGGCGATAGTAATAGATCATAACAATGGCGGGAATTGTCAACAAGTTCAATAAGTGTACGCCTATTGATAATCCCATCATAAAAAATAAGAAAACTATCCATCGGTCAGCACGCAAACGGTCAACCGAATTAATCCCTGCTCTTTCGTCTGCCTGTTCCCATTTCAACATGGCCCAAAATACCAATGCTGTAAAAAAAGAGGAGAGCGCATATACTTCTCCTTCCACTGCACTAAACCAAAAAGAGTCAGAAAAAGTATAGGCCAATGACCCAACCAGTCCCGCACCTAAAATGATGTTGATCTGAGCTACGGATAGCTTATCCTCTTGTGTGTTGTAAAGCTTTCTTCCAAAATGAGTAATACTCCAGAAAAGGAAAAGTATTGTAGCAGCACTGGCAAGTGCACTTAAAAAGTTTACGGCACTGGCAGCAGTGAGGGGCCCGTCTCCAAATAAGATAACAAAAAAGCGACCTAATAAAACAAAAAGAGGTGCACCGGGAGGGTGTGGAAGTTGCAGTCCTTTTGCACTTGCGATAAATTCTCCCGTATCCCATAAACTGCCTCGGGCTTCTCGAGTTAACACATATGTGGCAAGAGCAATGAGGAAGACCGTCCATCCGGTCACATTGTTGGCTTTTCTGAATGTCATGTAAACGTGTTTTAACGACCCGACAAAAATAGGGTTTAACGAGGCAAAATAGGGTGGGCCTTTTTGTTAAGATTTAGGAAGATTATTGGAAATAGATTCTTACGGTTTGGTAGGCTAATTGTCCCTGCCGGCTTTTTTCCGAATAACCCTTTAAACCAAAGAGTCCGGCGGCATTCCCTTTATTAATTGCTATTTCCAGATAACCTGCGCTGTTGAAAAGGGCCAGTTTTTCCCCTTCTGAAACATCGGCATAGCTTTCGCTCAGCTGGTCGATTGTTTCGTCACCCCGGAAAATGATACGAAATCCGCGTCCTTTTCTGTTCTCTTCGAATTGCTCTCGTGTGATATTGACAATTACATTTTCAAAACTGTCAATAAAAATAATCTGTCCCTCTATAAATTGTTGCTCAATGATGGGCTGTAAGTGCTTCTTTTCCTGAAAGCGTATGTCGGGAGTACCCAACCGCTGAATTGCTTCTCCCTTGTTGATTCGATTAACCACATTTCCCATCACCTCAGTCAACTGGAGTGTAGTTTTACTGATGGTTTCATCAAGGGGGATTCCAATTACCATTGCAGGGGTGCCTTCCAGAATCATACTCAGTAATCCATTATCGGCTGTTAGAAAATAGTGATCCTGATGAAAGGCAAGCAGTAATTGCTTGGGAGGAATTGCGAATAAGTCTACCAAAATAAGATGAAAGCTAAATGGAGGAAAGTGACGGATGGCACTTCTGCAGACATAAGAGGCCTGTGGGTAATTGAAAGGGGGAATATGATGAGAAATATCAATTAGTTGGGCATCCGGAATCAATTGAAGTAATTGCGCCTTGATGGCTCCAACTAAATAGTCTGGGCTACCAATGTCGGATGTAAGCGTGATTAGCGCCATAATTTACTGGATCAGTTTACCATCTTTAAAAAAGAACCGGTGTACTAATTTATCTGCCCATGCAGGAAAGAATCGGTTTAAGAAAACAGTTCTTTTACCGGTGAAAGTAAGCACCAGCGTTCTTTTTCTTTTGAAAATAGAATCAAGAATATGTCTTGCACATTCGCTTGCAGACATCATTTTACCCTCATCCATGGAAGTTTCTCCATGAGCTTCTGCGTCTTTATTCAACGCAGCATGTCTGATGTTGGAAGTAGTAAAACCAGGGCAGACCCACATCACATGGACACCTTCTTCCATCATTTCGGTACGCAAAGATTCCAGCCAGCCCTGTAAGGCAAACTTACTTGCTGAATAGCCACTTCGGCCTGGTAACCCTCTGTACCCTGCAATGGAGGAAACGCCAACAATGGTTCCTTTTCGTTCAATAATCGATGAAAGTGCAAATCGGGTGCAGTAAACCGTACCAAAGAAATTTATATCCATCACGTTACGAATCACTTCAATGGAAGCGTCTTTCATCAGCGCTCGCATGGAGATACCAGCATTGTTGATTAATATGTCTATTCCGCCAAAAGCTGAGCATGTGCGTTCTATAAATAATCGACAATCATTTTCACTACTCACATCCGTTACCATGCAATGAAGAGAACTGTTCGGAAATTCCTTTTGTAATTGGTAGATTTTATCTTGTTTCCTGCCACAGGTAGAGACGAGGGCGCCAGCATTCAGTAATTGCTCTACTAATGCTTTACCAATCCCGTCAGTGCCGCCTGTAACGACCACAACTTTTCCGCTGAAAAAATCCATTGATTGCATCTATCTACAAACCTACTTTAAAATTGAAGAAAAAGAGTTGATAAATCGACCTAAAAAGTTTTGGTGTAATTGGGGTAGGGGCTTATTTTTGCACTCCTAAAATTGGTTGATCTCGTAGCTCAGTTGGTAGAGCACAACACTTTTAATGTTGGGGCCCTGGGTTCGAGTCCCAGCGGGATCACAAAAAAGGCCGTCTTGAGACGGCCTTTTCTTTTGCTTATGCTTGTAATGCTTTTTGAAGGGTAGTCATCACGTCTTTCTGGATCATTTTCTCAGCGAGGAGTAACATGTTCAGAAATGCTTTTTCGCCGGAGATGCCATGTCCGATCAATACAGGTTTGGCAACACCAAGGATAGGTGTCCCACCATAATCTTCAAAATTAAAACGATCAAAATAGGCATTATGAATCTGTTGTTGCTTGGCAATATCATAGATGGATTCTGCCATTTTAAGAATGATGTTGCCTGTAAACCCATCACAGACCATTACATCCGCTTTAGACTTTAAGATATCCCTGCCCTCAATATTACCAATGAAACGAATAGTTTGATTTTCTTTCAGCAAAGGGTAAGTAGCTTGGGCTAGTTGATTTCCTTTTCCTTCTTCTTCACCAACGTTAATTAGTCCAGTAGTAGGTTCTTCGATTCCCAATATTTGTTGCGCATAAATAGTGCCCATCGTAGCAAACTGGTTCAGTTGTTCAGGCTTACAATCTGCATTTAAGCCCACGTCCAGGAGAATACCTGTTTTGCCGTCTGCTTTGGGAATGATGGTAGAGATGGTTGGGCGAATAACACCTTCCAAGGGTTTAATGCTGAAGTGCGTACCTACTAACATTGCGCCGGTATTGCCAGCACTGAGGAATGCATCAATCTTGTTGGCAGCTAATAAACCAAATCCAACCGCAATTGAGGAATCAGGTTTTTCTTTCAAGGCTCGAGTTGGATGCTCGTTCATCCCTATGACTGTAGGGGCATGCTGAATAGAAAAAGCACCGGTCTCAATTCCATGCTCCATCAATAATTTTTCAAGTATAGGCTGATCACCTATCAGGCAAAGCGAAGAGGGGGATCCTGTATTCAAGTAGGATTTAACACCTTTTACGGCTTCCAGCGGTGCAAAGTCCCCGCCCATCATGTCAATTCCAATCTTCATGCTTTTTTAAATGCGAAATTCCAAATCCAGCACCCGCGGGGTTCCGGTATTTGGAATTTGGTGAGCAAATAAATGCAATTAAGCTTTCAGGGGCGCTTTTTCAGCAACTAACTTACCCTTGTAGTAAAGCTTTCCCTCACTTACATGCGCGCGGTGACGCAAATGAGTTTCTCCTGTTGTACCATCTTGTGAGAGGGTAACAGCAGATGCTTTATAGTGAGTTCTGCGTTTAGCACTTCTCTGCTGACTGTGTCTTCGTTTTGGATTTGGCATACATTCCTATTTTGCGAATTATGATAAATTTTTAAATTGGTCTAATCCTTTCCAGATTGATTTTTTTTCAGTTTCTGATTCAGGATCCTGATTCATTTTTTTTAGTAATTCAAGTGCTGCTTTGTTGCAATTGGGGCCATCCATTTTTTCGAACTCACATGCTTTTTGCATCGGTAGACTTAAATTAATAAAGTCGTAAATCCACTCTTCCACATTCAGATGACTTTCGCCATGGCTGATGTAGAAAACATCTGGATCTTCTTCTTGCTCATTCATGAGGTCGGGCTCTTCCACCATCTTGACGGTAATCTTAAATTCGTCCCAAAGTTCAAGAGGCAGATTGCCATTGCAACGGTCACAGGTAACTTCAAGCGTGCCGCCAATCTCGAATGTAAGTAGGAAAAATCCAGTCTGCTTTTCGAGTAAAAGACGAACATTGGCCTTGCAGTTTTTGAAGTCCTGTTCTTGAAATACTGTAAAGAACTTATCGCTGATCGGGTAAGTGAATTCATGAATCCCAGGTTTTAAACCCACAAAGGCAATATCGTACTCCCGGCGTCGACCCATAGTACTCCTTTTCAGCGTGCGCAAAGTTAAGATAAACTTTTCATACTTTTAGGCAAAGAAATATTTTATAATCATTTGATTATGAGTGAAATAAAAACGAATCCTGCGTCATCCCCCCTTTTGAGGCTAATCGGAGCCTTTCGCAAGAGGTGGGGCTGGGTAGTGCTGATTGTTTTTGTGCTTGTAATACGGTTGTTCGCCACGAATGCAGAGCAAGTAGAGGCCTATTATAGTCAGGGGATTTATCCAGTTATGTCCAGCCTCATGAGAAGTGCATTAAATTGGTTACCCCTCAGTGTAGGAGATTTCCTGTATGGCCTAGTTGCTTTGTATGGCATTGGCAAGGCAATATCTGTGATAAAAGGAGTAATTGCCGGGTCGCACACGCGAGCATATTGGTTAGCTGGTCTTCGGAAGTTTTGTTTTGCGGCACTAGTTGTTTATGTTGTTTTTAATTTATGCTGGGGTTTAAATTATAACCGTCTTGGTATTGGACATCAATTGAAGCTTCAGCCATCACTTGTAAGTCAAACTGAAATTGACACACTCACCGTTCATCTATTAAAACAGGCAAATAGATACTCAGGCTTAGTTGGTAGAACAACGCGTCAACAATTCAAGCAAAAAGAAAAACTTTTTAACAGGGCAGAATCGGAAGTGCAGCAGGCTTCACTGCGTTATCCTTTTTTGGAAGCCAAGCTTGGAGCTGTTAAACCTTCGATATATAGTTATTTAGGTAACTATTTAGGATTTCAAGGGTATTATAATCCATTTACAGGGGAGGGGCAGGTCAACACTACTATTCCAGTTTTTTTGAGACCTTTTGTTGCTACACATGAAATAGCCCACCAGCTTGGTTATGCCAAGGAAAGCGAGGCGAACTTTGTAGGTTTTTTAGTTTGCAAAGATGCACAAGAGCCCCTTTTCCGCTATGCAGCTTATTTAGATATGTATCTCTATGCGCATTCAATTCTATATCAAGTAGACTCCGCACGTGCTAACCAAATTCGGATGGAACGTAATAAGCAAGTTCAGGCGGATATACAGGAATTGAAATCCTTTTATCAGCAATATCAAACTCCGTTGGAGGAGTTAGTGATGCAGGGGTACGACTTTTTTTTACAAGCGAATGAACAACCTCAAGGAAAGCAAAGCTACAGTCAGGTGTTGCGTTGGTTAATGGCCTGGGTAAGAAAAGAAGGGTGGGAAGCGTTGTGATCTAAAATTTGTTTCGCCACATCATACTTTCTACCGGCTTGTTGGGCTGGTTGCTATACTTAGAATTTTTCTTCTGATTGTAGGCAACTTCGATCGGTCCTTCCACGGGGAAATAGATCAATTGTCCTATGGGCATGCCTTTATAAACTTTTACAGGCTGCTTAACGGAAATTTCCAATGTCCAGTTTCCGCAAAACCCAACATCTCCTTTTCCTGCGGTTGCATGAATGTCTATCCCCAGTCTACCTGTAGAGGATTTTCCTTCTAAAAAAGGAACATGCGCGTGCGTTTCAGTATACTCCTCTGTTACGCCTAAATAAAATATATGCGGATAAAGTACAATACCATCATCTGGAATTTCAAAATATTCGATGAGGTTATGTTTCTTGGCATCAATCTGATGCTCTTTGTACGTTGCCAATGTTTTTCCTAGGTGAACATCGTAAGAGTTGCTGCCCAAACACTCCCGAGTATAGGGAGAAATCTTGATGGTGCCTTTTTCAATCTCTTCTAAAATCCGAGTGTCAGAGAGAATCATAATCGTATATTCGTTTTGATTTGCGGCAAATTAATCAGGAATCGCTCCATTATGCCGATTATTTTTCAACAGCAGCTTTCAGCCGGGGCCAAATTGGCCTTGTGGGAAATAACAGAATCGCTGTCTTTTTTTGAAAAACACATCGATCCTGTTCGTCATATAGCCCATGAGGAAGTCAAAAAGCGGCATTTGGCAGCCCGTGTAACCTTACTTGCCTTATTTCCTCAATTTCCATTAGCCCAGCTAGTATTAAGTCCATCCGGAAAACCATATCTGGAAGGAGATCCACAGCATGTCTCTTTTTCACATACTACAGATTTTGCAGCAGCCATTATTTCTCCAACTAGCCGTGTTGGTGTTGATGTAGAAGGGGTGGGCGAACGCATATTTCGTATTCGTCATAAATTTTTAAGCGATCAGGAACAAGAATGTTTGCAGACTGCACTAAAATTGGAAACACTGCAAGAAACAGAGGTGGCGGCCCAATGGCTTACGTTGTGCTGGTCTGCAAAAGAATCATTGTATAAATGGCAGGGCGAATCTGGAGTCGATTTTATTCGGGATCTGAAATTGAAATCGGTCTTACCTGAGGTCTCACAGCTACTTTTTGAAACAGCTTTTCAGGAAGAGCCTCTGCGTGTGGGGTACAAATGTTGGGATTCTCATGTACTTACCTGGGTACACGCCTGATTTTTACTCGTCAGTGTCCAGGGGTCCGTCCTCCAATAAATTCAGGTTCACTTCGGCGCCAGCAATGCCCTCGATGGATCCCCGAATATGAGCAGCATTCAACAAGACTTTTTCCAATTGCTTTTCCCGGGACTTCCAAAGTTTTTCCATGGCATCTCGCTCTTTTTGAATAGAGATTTTCATGTTCATGAATCCCTCCCGAATTGCTTGCCACTGTGCAGAAAACTCACCACTGACCAGGTAGTCGTACAGCAGTTGCATTTTGTCTCCCTTGTTTTCCTGGTTGCGCGATTGTTGATTCAGTTTTATCAGTAGGTCACGCAGAATTTGAATGATAGGTTTTACTTCAGCAAAGGAGCAGATCCATACTCCTTCACGTTCTCCAAATTGCTGCATGTCTTTTGGGAATGCTTGCGTAACCAACACAGCCAGATCTGCACTTTGTGAAATGCGATCAGCTTTCAATTTTTCAATCCACTCTGGTGAAAACTCTTTGGTTCTTTTACTCTCGAAAATGATTCGCCCGCAAGGTTGCCCCATTTTATCACGAACCGTTTGTATGCAGTCAGCTCCTCTAACTCCTTTCCCCACTTCCTCAACTAAGTCAAAGGGAAAGGCAGTGCGTATCAATTCTTCTAATAATAATTCTTGTGCTTCACCCTGTGATTGCATACTTCCCTGCTCCACTTTACGTTTCATCTCTTCTGCCAGTTTTCGTTGGGCTTCCAATTTTTCTTCCATCTCTTTCAACCGTAACTGGTATTCGGTTTCTTTTGCGGCAAGTCGTTGATCTTCTAGTTTTCTTAAATCAATAGAAAGCTTCTCTCTTTCTTCTTGCAATTTTTTCTGAACATTTATTTCCAGTTCTTGCTCTTTGTCTTTTAATTCCTGTTCCTTCTTTAGAAATTCTAGTTGCTGCTGACGGGCTTCTTTCAATTTATCCTCATAAGACTTATTGGTCTCTTGCAAGTGTGTGAGTTTGTTCTTGTATTCGGATTCAATATGCTCTCTGGTTTTTTGGGCGGCAATTTCTTCAATGCGTTTTTTCTCCTCCTCTAATTTTTGCAGGTATTCTTCATTTTTTTTCTTCTTCCAATCTGCCGCTTCATTTCTAACTTCTTTTTCTATTTCCTCGCGGATCACTGCCTCCGGCGCAAATGGATGGCCACATTTTGGACAGGTAATTTCTATCGACATGGGTGGTGTTTGATCAAATTTACGAGGGAAGCCGCTCTTTTTTCGGAATCGAATAGGGGGTATTGGAAATTAAAAAGCCCTCCTGGTAGTACCAGAAGGGCTTCGTGCCCCGGATCGGAGTTGAACCGATACGGCCATTGCTGGCCACAGGATTTTCTTACCGCTTCGGTTTTCACCGCTCCCCAAAAGGGATTCGTGGTCTGGACTATACCTTCACCATTGCTATTAAAAGCTTTAGGTGCCCTCCGTCTAGTCTCTACACCTCTCACATAGTGTGATTTGGCTCGGGGTTACCAACTTAATAAAGTAAGGCTTCACCGACTTTGAAGGGTTCTACTCCAGCTGTTTCCAGCTGGGCACTCAAATTTTTCTATTCTTTGATCTGAAAGTATCTGTCTGACTATGGCAATTTGGGCATAGCAACTTTAGATTGCTTATGAGATGATTCTGGCGATTTCCATCTAAATGGTGAAGCTCAAGAGCTAAGGGTTTATTCAACCATTGGCTAGTGCCGCAATCTTCACAGCTTCGCTGTTTTATTCCTTCCTTGTACAATCTATTTTTAAGCTTATAAGATTGATAGTGAGGATATTTCCCTTCAACGATAATTTCGTTAAGGGGAATTTGAGGAATTTGCTTCTTTAAGCCTTTACCTGGTTGATTAGTATTATAGCATCCTAGCTCTAACGCTCTTTTTTTAAAGGAGTTGAAATGTAAATTAAGTGAAGATGCCGCAGCAGCCATCGATTTACTATTTCTGCATACTTCAGAAAATGATGCGTCGCTAATTCGCTTTTTTATCAGTTTCTCAAATCCCATAGCAAGTAAGTTGGTTCTGATACCAAATTACTTGACAGAATTACTTTTTCAAAGAACTATTTAAGTCCTGCGTGTCTACCAATTTCACCACCAGGGCTTCGTGGTAAAAAAAATCCCCTCTTGGTTAAGAGAGGATTTTTTTGGAGCGGAAGACCGGGCTCGAACCGGCCACCCCGACCTTGGCAAGGTCGTGCTCTACCAAATGAGCTACTTCCGCGGATAAAGAACTAGTTGCCTTTCGGCAACGGGAGGACAAAATTAGGGGTTTGTCCGATTTTAAAAAAGCCCTTTTGTTATTTGTACTTGGGGGTATACAGGGTGCTTTCCTGCACCGGAACGTCAATTTTCTCGTAGCGCTTCGTGTATAGCATGGAACAAGCTCCAAACATAAAGGCGATGAGGCATCCAACTTGTAAGTAAAATAGAAAACCTGAAGAGGAAACCCAGTTGTGTTTAAAATCGGATTGCTGAATTTTTTCAAGTTCCTGCTGATATTCCTGTTGTGCGTTCATTTCAAAAAATTGTGGTGCAAAAATAAGGTGAAAAAAATTAAAAAATCAAGCGTTAGTGCCTGTGATCTCAAGGAAAGTTTTTTTGCCTTTTATGAAATAGTCCAAGAGAATCGAACCATTATAGCGTCCGGAAAGTTTGTTGGTTTTGGGGTCTTTATTGCTAGCGTTGCCAATGCATGAAAACAATTTTTTGATCAAGGAAAAATGAGATTTTGCGACTGCCCACCAGTAGCCAGGATCTCCACTAAAAAGAGCTTTATAAGCTGCCAATGCATCAAGTGCAAAGCGTATAGGTAAAACCCAACACAATGTAGTAAAGGGGAGGTTCTTGGCTAGCATCCACAAATTGTTCCGATAATTAAGGAATGTTTTCTGTGAATTACCCTTGGGGAGGGTACTACCGCCAACATGCCAAACAATTGATTTGGGGCAGGCGTAAATTTGATACCCTCTCCGCTGAAGTCGCCAACAAAGATCGATCTCCTCTTGGTGCGCAAAAAAGCTTGCATCAAATCCATTCATTTCATGAAATACACGGGCTCGAATGCAGAATGCTGCACCACTGGCCCAGAAAATGGGAGCGGGTGTATTGTATTGTCCGTGATCTGTTTCGCAATCCTCTAGCACACGTCCTCTTGCAAAGGGGTAGCCAAAGCTGTCGATCCATCCTCCGCAGGCACCTGCATATTCAAATTGATTTTTATGATGAAAGGAAAGCAATTTGGGCTGACAAGCTGCAATAGTGGAATTGGACTCCATGAGGTCTACCATGGGCTCAATCCAGTCTGTACTTACTTCCACGTCAGAATTCAATAAGATATAATAACTAGCCTCTACTTCTTGCAAAGCTGCATTGTATCCCCCAGCATACCCCATGTTTTGGGAGAGCTTTATTGTTTTGATTTGTGGATAATGCTGTTGTAGAAAAGAAACAGAATTATCGCTAGATCCATTGTCGGCAACAATTAATTCCAGGTTTGGATAACTAGATTTTTCTAAGAAAGGCAAGAATTGTTCCAGTAAGGCTTTTCCATTCCAATTCAGGATTACAACAGCAACGCGCGGGTGGGGCATGGTTAAATTAATGAAGCAAAATTAGGGTAAGCCTGTTAATCCTCTTAAATTCGATGCATGCTTCGTGCTTTTTTGCATTGGAAAAACCTAGTGGCGCTTTTAGCGATTCTGATTGTATCGGGCACTATCTTCTATTCTCAGTTTTTGGCAAAAAAAATTGCCATTCGAGAGCGACAGGTGGTGGAACAATGGGCAGAGGCTTCACAGTTTCTAATTCGTGCTCCTGTGGATGCGGAAATTCTTTTTGCCACACGTATTCTAACCGAGAACAAAACTATTCCGATTATTGAAACCAATGAAAGGGATAGTATTCTGAATTATATCAATTTGGATACGGCAAAGGTTGCTGCTAATGCTAGTTTTTTGTCCAAGCAGTTGCAGCTATTTAAAGAACAGCATCCTCCTGTTATCTGGACTGATCCTGTTGTATCCTCAAGGCAAAATCGTTATTACTACGGGGAATCTTCATTGCTCAATCAGGTTCGCTATTTTCCAATCTTACAACTTTGTATAGTTGCTTTATTCATTGCGCTTATTCTAATTTCTCTTCGTAGCAGTTATCTCTCCTCTCAAAATCAAGTATGGGCAGGTATGGCTAAAGAGACCGCTCATCAGCTAGGAACTCCAGTTTCCTCTTTAGAGGGATGGTTGGAAATGCTGCGCGATATACCCGGAACAGAAAAGATCATACCTGAGTTGGAAAAAGATGTACGCCGTTTACAATTGGTCTCTGATCGATTTGGAAAAATTGGAAGTAAGCCGCAATTGGAAAAAACGGAGTTGGTTACTCAGATACAGGAGATGGTGGATTACATGAAAAAGAGAGCGGGTGCTGGCGTGCAATTTTCAATGCAGGTACCGGGAAGCCAGCCGTTGTATGTACAATTGTCACCACCCTTGTTCAATTGGGTAATTGAGAACCTGCTGAAAAATGCATTAGATGCCTTGAATGGTGGGGGAGCTGTTTCTGTTTTAATCACAGAAGACGTTCGAACGATACAAATCGAAATTGCTGATACGGGGAAAGGAATTCCAAAGAATGAAATATCTCAAGTATTCAATCCTGGGTTTACCACCAAGAAAAGAGGCTGGGGGTTGGGCCTCACTTTATCAAAAAGAATTGTTGAACAGTTTCACAACGGAAAGCTTTTTGTTAAGCAATCCGAGGTAGGTAAAGGAACTACGTTCGCTATAATCCTGCCAAAATAGTTTCTTATATTTGCATCCCCTTTTCTAAAAGAGTGGGCCCAGGTGGCGAAATTGGTAGACGCACTACCTTGAGGTGGTAGCGCTGGAAACGGCGTGCTGGTTCGAATCCAGTCTTGGGCACAAAGCCCCCAACACGAAGTGTTGAGGGCTTTTTTATTTGGTGCGTGGCAAGCTCGCTTGCCTAAGCATCCAAGTAAAAAGCCCGTCACGGCGAAGCCGTGTGGGACTTTGGGTAAGACCAATTTATTGTGTTGTGTGAGCGAAGCGAACACAATCCATTAATGGGCACGAATAAAAAAGTCCTGCACGATGTGCGGGATTTTTTATTCTATCTAGTTGGTAAATCTGTAGTGGCTACGGCAATTATTTTACCGTTTACTTTAACTGGAACTGATCTTGTTTTCATCCAAATATTACCTCCGCCTGCATCAAAATAGGGAGCTGTCCAAATTGCTATACCATTGTCTATAGGCTGTCGAAGCCAAGTTTGACTGTTGATATGATAAGAAGTGTCAGCCGCAAGATCGAGTGTCATTAAACTATCACCGGACCTATACCAATACGGACTGTATTTCGCAACACCAGTAGTATCAAGTAGTGTTAAAGTCGAGCCGTAAAAATATTGAGGGGGAACCGCAATTGTTTGCATATACTGTTTTACCCGGGCTGATGCATTTGCGTTGGTTGGTGGATTTGCAACCAGGGATGCTACAAATTGGTCTAGTGCATTTTCAACTTGTTGTTCAGGGGTAGTCACATTTTTTTTGCATGAAATTGCTGCTACTGCAATAAAGATTAATAATGCAAATTGCTTTTGTGGATTCATTTTTGTAAAATAGCATAAAAATTCAATAATAAATCTTCTTTTTCCCCAAGTAGTAATTATCTTAATTGAAAATATCTACATGAAAGCTCCTCAAAATTTTACGAACCACTCTCGCTTACATCCCTTCTATCATTATTTTATTGCACCTCTGGCCATAGGGGGTGTTCTAGCTAGTGGGTGGATGCTTCTTTGCAACACCAATACAGTATGGCAAAGTTTCTTGCTATTCTTTATTAGTCTGACATTGGCCAGTACTGCTGCTTTGTTACGTGTTTATGCATTGAAAGTGCAAGACCGTGTAATTCGTAGTGAGGAAAACTTTCGTCATTTTAGATTGACCGGTTCTGCTCTCAATCAAAACTTGAGAATGAGCCAAATAATTGCATTGCGCTTTGCCTCGGATGATGAATTTCCTGCATTAGCTGCACGTGCACTCAATGAAAAATTGACGGCGAAGCAAATAAAAGAAGCTATTGTAAATTGGAGAGCTGATTATTGGCGCATCTGACGCTTACTCCACTTGGATCGCTAGAGCTGTTTGAGGGGTAGGGTAATAGGCCAAGCAAGTTGCGCATGTTTCATTCACCCGGGTAGTGACTCGAAAATAGAATTCATCGCCTTCTCTTATATGGCTTGGGAACTGGCAAGGGTTGGCTAATCGGAATGCATTTTGATAGGTAATGCCGGTGGTGGGATCGGTCCAATTACTCTCAAACTGACCTGGATCTAGATTGCCCTCGACAAGCGTTATGGTGATATTGGAGCAAATTCCGTTTACAGCTAACTTCCCCTTTAATAGTGGACCATTGACTTGCTTTTCGCACTGAAATCCTAACAGTGAAAAAGTGCAACCGATCAGTAATAGTATTCTAGCCGCGTTTTTCATAGTAAATTATTGGTGTAAAAATAAAGAAAATCTCAACTCTCAATACATCATAACCTGCATGGGCATTTCTTACATTTGATTTATGAAATCAACTCCCTCTAGTCCAGATCAGTCTATGAGCCGTTTGCTATCCATTATGGACGATCTGCGCGAAAAATGTCCTTGGGATCAGAAGCAAACACTTGCTTCATTACGCCAGTTGACTATTGAGGAAACCTATGAATTGGCGGATGCGATTACCACTGGAGATTTGGCGGCTATCAAAGAGGAATTGGGGGATTTGCTTTTACATTTAGTTTTCTATGCAAAAATTGCATCAGAACAAAATGCTTTCACTTTTAATGAAGTGGTGGAGGGTATTTGCAAAAAGTTAATTGATCGGCATCCGCATATTTACGGTGATATTAAAGTACAGGACGAACATGAGGTGAAAAGAAATTGGGAGAAGCTTAAATTGAAGGAAGGGAAAAAATCAGTACTGAGCGGGGTACCTGTTAGCTTACCAGCTTTGGTGAAGGCTATGCGTTTGCAAGAGAAATCCAAGCAGGTTGGATTTGAGTGGGAAAATGCGGATCAGGTGTGGGATAAGGTGAAAGAAGAGTTGTTGGAATTGGAACAAGAAGTAACGGCCGCTCAAGATCTCTCTCAGGATGCCAAACAACAGGCGCGTATTGAAGAGGAGTTTGGTGACCTGTTATTTTCCTTGGTTAATTACGGTCGTTTCTTGAATCTGGATGCCGAAAATGCACTCGAACGAACAAATAAAAAGTTTGTGGCCAGATTTCAATTAATGGAGAAGGCCGCCCATGAGGGTGGTCAGCGTCTCAGTGAAATGACACTGGAAGAAATGGACGCTATCTGGAATCGAATCAAGCATCTTTCCTCGAAATGATCGCTTGAAAAGGGCTACCTTTGCACCGCTAAAAGCGGCCTCTGATTCATGAAGAATATCCGGAATTTTTGCATTATCGCTCATATTGACCACGGGAAGTCAACCCTGGCTGACCGTCTATTACAGGTTACTAATACCATCTCCGATAGGGATATGATGGATCAAGTGTTGGATGACATGGATCTGGAGCGAGAAAAGGGCATTACCATTAAAAGTCATGCCATCCAGATTAATTACAAGCATACGGATGGCCAGGAATATATTCTAAACTTGATTGATACGCCTGGTCACGTCGACTTTAGTTATGAGGTGAGTCGTGCACTAGCTGCCTGTGAGGGCTGCTTGCTTTTAGTAGACGCTACTCAGGGTATTCAAGCACAGACAATCAGCAACTTATATCTCGCAATTGAAAATAATCTCGAGATTATTCCGGTTATCAATAAGATAGATATGGATGGGGCAATGATCGAGGAAGTAGAGGATCAAATTGTTGATTTAATTGGTTGTAAAAGGGAAGACATATTGCATGCAAGTGGTCGCACGGGGCTAGGTGTAGAAAAGGTGCTGTCCTCCATTGTAGATCGAATTCCTGCCCCAAAAGGAAAGCCAGATGCTCCCTTACAGGCGCTGATTTTTGACTCCGTATTCAATTCATTTCGTGGTATAATTGTTTATTATCGAATTTTGAATGGCTCCATTAAAAAAGGAGACCGAGTAAAGTTTGTTTCGACCAATCAAGAATATGAAGCTGATGAGGTGGGGATTCTCAAGCTTAAAATGACTGAGAAGAAAGAGGTTAAAACTGGCGATGTTGGTTATATCATTACCGGTATCAAAAATGCAAAAGAGGTAAAAGTTGGGGATACCATTACACTAGCATCCAATCCAACACCTGAACAGATCAAAGGATTTGAAGAAGTTAAACCGATGGTCTTTGCAGGAATTTTCCCTGTAAACACAGACGAATTTGAAGAACTCAGGGACTGTATGGATAAATTGCAGCTAAACGATGCTTCACTCACTTTTGAGCTGGAAACTTCGCAAGCCTTGGGCTTTGGATTTCGTTGCGGTTTCCTGGGGATGCTTCATATGGAAATAATCCAAGAGCGCTTGGAGCGTGAGTTTAATCAAACTGTAATTACCACTGTTCCCAACGTTAGTTTTATTGCAACCACCACAAAGGAGGAGACTATTATTGTAAATAACCCTACAGAGTTTCCAGATCCAGTAAAAACTGACCATATCGATGAGCCATTTATCAAGGCGCAGATCATTTCTAAGCCCGAGTACATTGGCAATATCATGACACTTTGCTTAGGTAAAAGAGGCATATTAATCAATCAGAGTTATTTAACTCCTACACGTGTTGAGTTAATCTTTGAAATGCCCCTAACGGAAATTGTTTTCGATTTCTACGATAAGCTCAAGTCTCAAACCAGAGGCTACGCTTCTTTTGATTACCATCCCATTGGTTATCGGGTAAGTGATATCTGTAAAATGGATATTCTCCTCAATGGCGATAAAGTAGATGCCTTATCCGCATTGATTCACCGCAGCAGAGCACAGGAATTTGGCCGTAAACTTTGTGAAAAGTTAAAAGAATTATTACCCCGTCAGCAATTCCAAATTGCAATACAAGCCGCAATAGGTGCAAAAGTGGTGGCCCGTGAAAATATCTCTGCGATGAGAAAAGATGTAACAGCAAAATGTTATGGGGGCGATATCAGTCGCAAGCGTAAGTTATTAGAAAAGCAAAAGGAAGGTAAAAAGAGAATGCGTCAAATCGGTAATGTGGAAGTTCCGCAAGAGGCATTCCTGGCTGTGCTTAAGCTCGACGAATAATTATTTAGTTCCCTTTTTTTGTAGCAGGTAATTTCTCCTGGCCAGGTTGATTAAAGAGTGGTAGCTCGCGAGGCGCTTTTCCGTCCTGTAGTTTTTGAGTGAACACTTTATTGATGTGTATCCATCTTCCTTTTTCCCATTTAAAGCCTTCCTGGTCTCCATCGGGTACAAAGGTCCAAGGACTTTCTGCATCATCATTTTCAGAGATCAGATGATCGATCAGAATCAAACCTAAATCAGGGACGTAGTCCATGAGTACGCGTGCATTCTTTTTGTACTCAAGACTAATACGCATCTGTATTTTTTTAGGGATACTGTCTCGTTCATAGCTGAAAAAGGGACCGCCAAAAATGGGTTCTCCTTTAGGAGAAAAATGCAGCACTTCCATCCATTTGATAGTGCTTTTTGCATTATTAGGGTCTAGTCCAAATAGCGTGTAATACGCTTTACCTTGGTCTTCATTTTTAATGATGTTATAATAGAGGGCCCCAACCCAGTTCATTGGTGTTCTTGCAGAATCCTCAGGATGATCTGTAAATTCTGAAGCATCTCGCAAGGGGAACAGCTTGAGCTTGCCATCTTTAGTATTCATTTGAATGGCACCTCGTTGACGATTATAATAGTCATTGAATTGAAGATTCCAGGTTATGATTCTAAAACTGGAGTCTGGGGCATACTTTTTTGAAATGCCCAAAACGGAATCAAAGGGGTAATGAAACGAGTAGGGGATTTGTAAAGCACGAACCAATGTCCGGGTAAATACACTGTCTGCTACCATTCTTTCCTCTGGTAAGCTGTCTGTAGTCAGATAAAATGCGAAATCTTTTAAAGTATCTTCCTTTGCTTGTAGCAGTTTAAGGGTAGAAGGTGAAATAATGGTCGTTGCTTGTGCCCATAGGGCGCAAGATTTATTCACAGCAAGTAATAAAAGCAGTACGAAAATGCGATGCATGATTATTATTGTTTAATCTCTTTATGCAACGCAAAGAGGGTTTCAATCATTGTGGACCACTCGTATTTCTTTTTCTCCTCTTGAATCCCGGGTGTAAAATGAGAGGTCCCAATATGATAAAATGTTTCAATACTTTTAGCTATATCAATTGAGTTTGGCTCGCATACTAATCCTGCTTTTTTGTGAGGAACCATTTCTGGAAGTCCCCCTACATTGGTTACAATCATGGGTTTTTCAAAATGATATGCAAGCGGTGTAACACCACTTTGTGTAGCTGTTTTATAAGGCTGAACCACTAAATCGGCTGCAGACAAATAAATGCCAACTTCATGATCAGAAATAAAATGGGTGTGAAGAATAACTTGATCCTTTAATTCATATTCTTGAATAAGTTGATGATATCGGTCTTCATTTTCATAAAATTCTCCGGCAATCAGCAATTTGACTTGCATGGATTGAATTCTTGGCTCCCTCATAGCTGCCAGTAATAGATCCAGTCCTTTATAAGGTCTGATAAAGCCAAAAAATAAGATGATTTTTTCTTGTCGGTTCAATCCTAGTTTTTCACGTGCAATATCTTGCGGAAGTTGTGGGCCAAATTGATCATATAAGGGATGAACGGTGAGTTTTGCTGGCTTTGACGGCGCTATTTTTTGTAAGTCACTCAGTACAGATTTGCTCATGGTTACAAAAGCGTCACAACTTTTTATAAAATATCGTGTGAATAATTTATCGCCGGGTCTTTTCTCGTGGGGGATTATATTATCTGCAATACAAATAACCTTGGTTTGTTTTTTATTGATCAAACGTAAAATAGTACCGAGACAGGGGCCCATGAAAGGAATCCAAAATCGCACAATGACTAGTTCCGGATTTTTCTTTTTTAGTTTTAATCCCACCAGTATCCAATTCAAAGGATTGATCGAATTAATCAGGGTACGTATCGTTAATCCTTTAGGAGGGGGAGTGGTAACAAACTGCGATTTCCCGGGGAATAAAAAACCAGGGTATTGTAATGAAAATGACCAGATCTCACAGCTATGACCAGCATCTTGAAAGGCGTAGGCTAATCGTTCATTAAAACTTACAATGCCACCACCCCGAAGCGGATGCGCCGGACCTATGATTACAATGCCGGACATTAAAAACCAATTTGAGTTTCTACCAGGTACTGGTTGCGAGTAGGGGAGTTTCGGGCAATGAGTTCGCCCAGATAACCTGCTAAAAATAATTGCATTCCTATTACTAGCAAGGTAAGTGCAATATAGAAGCCGGGTCTGTTGGTCAATGCAAAGTTCGTGTCAGCTATTTTAGACAGTACCAAAAATCCTGCTACAAAAAATCCAATTAGAAAACAAAGCGATCCCCATAATCCAAAAAAGTGCATTGGGCGTTTTGCAAATTTCCCAACAAAAGAAATGGATAAGAGGTCTAGAAAACCATTGACAAAGCGATCCCAGCCAAATTTGGAGACACCATGTTTCCGCTTGCGATGCTCCACAACTTTTTCTCCAATTTTTTTAAAACCCGACCATTTTGCTAAAACGGGAATATAACGATGCATTTCACCGTATACTTCAATGCTTTTAACCACGTTTTTTCTATATGCTTTTAAGCCGCAATTGAAATCATGTAAACGAATGCCTGACATGCTGCGCGTCACCGCATTGAAAAATTGTGAGGGAATATTTTTGGTAAGGGTGTTGTCATATCTGACTTTTTTCCAACCACTCACCAGATCGTATCCCTTTTCTAGGATCATAGCTCGTAGTCCTGGTATTTCCTCGGGCGAATCTTGGAGGTCAGCATCCATTGTGATTATAATGTCTCCAGTCGCAGCTGTAAATCCAACCTGCAACGCAGCCGATTTTCCATAGTTACGCTGAAACTTAATGCCTTTAACGTTTGGATTACTTTGTTGTAGCGTTTGAATTACTTGCCAGGAGTCATCTTCGCTTCCGTCATCTACATAAATTACTTCATATGAGTAGCCCTGTTCATTCATCACTTTTTCAATCCAATGGGTCAGCTCAGGAAGTGATTCAGCTTCGTTTAGTAAGGGTATGACTAAGGATAAATCCATTATTTCTTTTGTAGCGTAAGCAAGAAGGAACTGATGGCGGTAACCAAGCTTCCTACTACCAAATATCCGAAAATTGTTCGGGATACCATCGCTGTGGGGTATCCTTCAATAAAGAGTTTAACATCCCTTTCAATTTCGGCTGGAGTTCTGTTATTTGTATTTTGGAGCGTCGTCCGTAGCTGAATCGCTGAATCTTCTACCAGGTTGGGGTGTAATTGGATAAAGAGATAGGAGAACAGCGCCATGAGTAGTGTAACTAAAATAAAGTGTCTAAATCCAATCTGGAAAAAGTCCTTAAAAGCCTGGCTTTCCTTTCGATTAAAGAAAAGTAGGTACCAAGTGCTGAGCGCATAGAATCCGTATACCGAAAGTTGGGTGGTAGTAGGATTAGATATGTAGTTCAAAAAACCTAACCAACTTATGGCCATCATTAGTAAGGCGGTACTGAAACTCCAGGTTAAACGCTTTAAGTTCATACAAAAAGGCTAATCGCGTTAGGATGTAGGGTGCCGATAACTTTTCCTTTAAGTTTTTTATCTAAAAAAGGGGAGTTGGCAGAACGGGATTTCAGATCTTGTTTTTGGGGTGTCCATTCAATGGTAGGATCAAAAAGTGTAAAACAAATCTTTTGATTGATATCGATGGTGGGCGTTTCTAATCCGAAAATTTTACGTGGGTTGATTGAAAAGAGTTCAACGGTTCGTAATGGAGTTAAATTTTCAACAGCAGTGTTAGTTACTGCATATGCAGTTTCAAGTCCAATCATCCCGTATTGCGCGTGTTCAAATTCAACAATTTTGCTATCAGATTCATGGGGTAGATGATGACTGGCTATGCAATCCACATGGCCCAGCTTCACTGCGTTTCTCAAGGCATCTCTGTCAGCTTTACTGCGAAGAGGTGGATTTACTTTAAGATTCGTATTGTAATTAGCAAGGTCTTCATCACTGAAGAAAAGGTGATAAGGAGTAATTGAGCAGCTGACCGACACCGCTTCTTTTTTGGCAGACTGTATTAACTGCAAGGAGTTTGCTGTACTAATTCCAGTTAAATGTAATTTGGAATTGGCGTAATTGCAAAGCGCAAGATCGCGGGCAACCATTAACTCTTCCGCTATAGCAGGTTTACCGGGTAAGCCTAATTGTGTGGAGGTGATGCCTTCATTAATTAGCCCACTTGGATTAATGCTGTAATCGTCTGGTACTTGTATGACAACAGCATCTATCGCTTTAACGTACTGGAGTGCTTTGATTAGCAGACCTGCAGATTGGATGCAACGTAGTCCGTCAGAAAAAGCAACAGCTCCGTTTTCAAACATATCATACATTTCAGCAAGTTCTTTTCCTTCTGTTTGCTGAGTTATTGCCCCAATTGGATGTATAGTGGCGGGTAGTGATTGGCTTTTATGTAAGATATATTCAACACTTGCCTTGTTATGAAGTACTGGGTTGGTGTTGGGTACAATTAATACATCAGTGAAGCCTCCTCGGGATGCAGCTGCAGCACCTGAGTCTAAGGTTTCTTTATGCTCATAACCCGGATCAGTAAAATGTGAAAAAGAATCAACCCAACCTGGGGAGATACAAAGCCCAGCACTGGTAATTGTTTTGTCCGCATTTGATGCGTCAACTTTACCAATTTTAGTGAGGATACCGTCTTCGATAAGGAGATCAACCTTTTTGTTGTTGTAAGGAGAATTTGGATCAACAACAAGGGCTTGCTTAATGAGGAGCTTCATTAAGCATCAAAGGTAAAGCTTAGTACTCGTTCTAAAAAATCCGAAAAATAGCGCTAAATTTGCCACCCCTGGAGAAAATCTCTTCTTGGAGCGGGACGTAGCGCAGCCCGGTAGCGCACTTGCATGGGGTGCAAGGGGTCGCTAGTTCGAATCTAGTCGTCCCGACCCTGTAAAAGCCTTGACTATTGTCAGGGCTTTTATTTTTCTTCATACTTAATATTTAAACTTAGTCACTATATGTTTGTCCTAACACTAAATCAAAATTGATTGAAACTAAGTAAGACTTCGCGAACCCTTCTGTTGGGCGCTAATATCTGGTATTTTGGAGAAGGGATGCTAGGGCCGCTCTATGCAATTTTCACGGAGCGAATTGGGGGAGATATATTGGATATTACTTGGGCCTGGTCAGCATATCTTATTTGTACGGGTCTTTTTTATATACTGGTGGGTAAGCTTTTTAATCGTAAAAAGCATAAAGCTAAATTGCTCTTTACAGGATATCTACTAAATGCATTGCTGACTTTTTGTTATTTACTGGTTGATACACCCATTGAGCTTTTTTTAGTACAAATTGGTTTAGGTGTAGCTGAAGCAATCGGAACACCAGTTTGGGATGCTTTATTTGCTGCTAGTTTAACAAAAGAACATGACACTTATGCATGGGGACTTTCTACCGGACAGTCGCAGTTAGTTTCTGGTATTGCTTTTGCTTTTGGTGGGCTGCTTGCTTATTATTATTCATTTGATTTGCTTTTTATCATCATGGGTTGTGTTCAAGTAGTTGCTGCGGGAGTAGTATTTCAGTTAATGAAGAATAATTCCGAGATTTGACTTGGATTTTAAAATTTTATAAATAATCTTATATGAAAACCACTAAATTTTTATTGCTTGTTGCCTTGATTAGTTTTTTCCAAGAAGTTAGGGCCCAGTATGAGTTTAAAATTATCACGAGTGTAGAATCGATTGTTCCTATGGGGCTGGGTCGCTCTCGAATCATTGAGAATAATGGGGCTGTTAATGCAGAGGACTTGACCACAGAGCGTAAAGATGGCAATGATTCTCGTCAAGGAGCTGTAAAACGTTCGGATGTTAAAATCGATGAGTTGAATGAAACAAAGCTGGTAAACTTTTTCAGTATAGGGGGGATTAATTTTAGAAATATCGCCTCTAATGATGCAGTGATTACCTCAAAATTAAATTCACTTGCGCAGCAAGGGTGGGAATTGGCGTATGTTACCTCTGCTGTAGAAAGTAATGCTGGAAAAGATGATGGGGAAGGGATATTCGTTACTCGTTTTATTTTCCGCCGCCCTCTGAGCAAAACAAAATAAGAAGCACGGGTATTCCCTCTCGCAGCGTTATGCCAGTTGAAAAGCGCTTTCTTGCAAAGTCCATCTTTACAGGACATGAGTGGTTAAGCAATCATGAGGTTATTCTTATTGACAATAAGCTTGTTCATTTAGAGCCTGCACAGAGTGGATATCCTGAAATAGACTTACTGATTCCATCTTTTATTGATTTGCAGGTTTATGGGGCTGCTGCACAATTGTTTTCCGTCTATCCTACTCGAGATACGCTTGATATAATGTATCAAGAGTTTTCTAAGTCGGGTACTCATTATTTTTTGCCAACAATTGCTACTAACGAAATTTCTGTAGTCAATAGTGGTATCAGAGCTGTAAATGAGTATTGGAAGGGTGGAGGAAAAGGATGCCTAGGGCTGCACCTTGAGGGTCCTTGGATAAATCCCGATAAGCGTGGCGCACACGATCTGCAGTTTATACATTCTCCGAATTTGGCTGAGGTGAAAGGGCTTCTTTCGAAAAGTGAAGGCGTAATCAAGATGATCACTTTGGCGCCTGAGGTTTGTGATAAAGCAATCTTAGAATTCTTGCAAGATGCTAAAATTCTAGTCTCAGCTGGTCACACAATGGCGACCTATGAACAGGGAATAGCAGCTTTCTCAAATGGGGTTTCACTGGTTACGCACTTATTTAATGCGATGTCTCCAATGCAACACAGAGCTCCAGGATTAGTAGGTGCTGCTTTGTTGCACGATCGTGTTATGGCTAGCATTATACCAGATGGATATCACGTTGATTGGTCTGTTATTAAGCTTTCATTTCAACTGATGGGAAACCGACTTTTTGCGATTACCGATGCAGTAACAGCTAGTGTGGAGGGTCCTTATAGACATACCTTGGAAAATGATCATTATGTTGCTAACGGAGTATTGAGTGGCTCTGCACTTACCATGTTAAGTGCCTTCAATAACCTGATTCTTAAAGCGGGTTTCACCATTCAGGATGCCGTAGCGCTTTGTGTTTCCAATCCTGCCAGGGCTATAAAAGTGAATACGATGCTGGGTACTTTTGAAAAAGGCGCTGATATGCCTTGTGTACCTTTGCAATTACGTGATCAGCGTTATGAAATAATGTCGTAGTATGACTCCAGCTCGTTTTGATAAACTTAGTTCCGTTTTAAAACACAGGCAATTTGATTTGACTGTTGTGTTGGAGAATGTATTTGATCCACATAATATATCTGCAGTAATGCGTACCTGCGATGCGGTTGGGGTGCAAGAGATTTATATCTTGAATACTAAGATTCCTCGACATAAAAAGTGGGGTGCCAGAAGTTCATCCAGTGCAGCTAAGTGGCTTACGGTTCATCAATTTGAAGATACTGCACTGTGCTTTGCTGCCATTCGTGAACGCGGACTGAAAATATTGACTACAAATCTTGGTGAAGATTCTACTCCCTTGTATAAAGTAGATTTTGCAAATCCAATTGCATTAGTATTTGGGAATGAACACAGTGGGGTTAGCGAGGAAATTAGAGCTATGGCAGATGGTAATTTTGTGATTCCTCAAGTTGGGATTATTCAGTCTTTAAATATCAGCGTAGCTTGTGCAGTCACCTTATATGAAGCCTTTCGACAAAAGGAAATTGCTGGTCATTATCAGGGAAATTCGCAGGAAGGAGCAGCTCGACTACAATTGTTGAAGGATTGGGAATTAGAGTAAATTAATTCTCTGCATCTAATCTTTCATCTGCACGAGCAGATTTTAACGAGTAGATGCTTACGTTTAATTCAAAACCAATTAATAGAATCAACGAATTAATAAAGATCAGTATCATGATGATCAGTACGGTACTGATAGAGCCATATAGTTGATTGTAGTTTGAAAAATTTGCGACCCACCATGAAAGTGCACCAGATGTAATCAACATCAAGCTAGTTGCTACTATTGAGCCTGGGTTGATTAATTTCCATTTCTTGTGAACGGAGGGAGCTAGTCTGTAGATTGATGAAATGCAGCCAAAGAATAAAAGAAATATAACACTCCACCGAAGGTTAGATAGCAGTGCACGTAAGGTGGCATTTTCAATACCAAGCCATTCTAGCACCACTTCCCGTGCAATTAATGCTACCAGCGAAGCCATCACAAATACATACAGTAAGACCGTTAAACGTAAAGCTGCTTTTCGGCGTTGCCAATTGGATCTTTTTTTAAAGCCGGCGTAGTTTTTATCAAAGGAGCGCATGATCCCCATCATGGCATTGGAGGAAAAATACAAGGAAAGAATAAAGCCTATTGAAAGCAAACCATTTCTTGGGTTATTGATGAAATCCTGTAAAAAGTTAATGAGCACGGCATTGTTTCTTTCTCCGGGAATTATATCTTTTATTAGTTTATAGAGTTCTTGTTGAAGGGATTGTGTGATCGGCAGGTAAGGAATTAAAGTAAATAGAAAAATAGTTGCAGGAGGGATTGCCATTACAAAATTGAAAGCAATGGCTGAGGCGCGTTCTGTCATGCCAATTGTTTGGACCTGCCGAATAAAAAATGAAACTACTTGATAAATAGGAATCCCTGAAAATCCAGGCAACGTAGTGGTCTTGCTTTTATGAATCAACCAGTTTACAAAAGGTAATTGGATCAAGAAGTCAACTAATTTATTTTTCCCTTTCATTCTAATCTTTTGCGTTGTGCCTCATGAAATAATTTAACATAGGCCTGATGATCTTTGTACGTTGACGAGAATAAACTTCTTCCATCAAATCTCCAACTTGCTACAAAGAACAAATAATTGGTTTCAGGCGCTTCCAATACAGCATCTATTGCTTGTATGGAAGGGGTACATATAGGGCCTGGTGGGAGCCCTGAATAGAGATAGGTGTTATAGGGGGAATTGATCTTAAGATGGCCGTACATGATTCGATTTAATTTAAAATCTCTGCTTGCAAACTTGGCAGTGGGATCCGCCTGGAGTTTCATTCCTATCCGAAGGCGGTTTAAATACGTACTGGCAATTAAATAGCGATCCTCTTTATTATTAGTTTCCTCCTCCACAATAGAAGCCAATATGGATACTTCAATAGGGTTTAGTTTTTTCTCTCTTGCTTTTTGAATTCTATCGTCTGTCCAGAATTGATTCCAACGCTTGTAAAATCGTTCTATTATTTCTGTGGGATTCTCTGCCCACCCTAATTCGTATGTATAGGGCAATGTTAAAGCAAGAAGGGTTTGGGGGTTCACACCAAATTTTTTGATTGAATCCTGATTGTGTAAATAGTGGAGTAGTTGTAGGGAGTCAACTTTAGAGTCAATCCCATTTCCGATGCGGCCCGCTAGCTCTTCGATAGTTCTAATCTTATTGATGGGTAGTTTTACAAAAGTCTGTCTGCCATTTCGAAGATTTCTCGCTAACTGAAAGGCGGTCATGCCTGTCGAAATTTTATATCTTCCCTTTCTAACTGTATCGACTCCCCACCATTCAAGAAGGCTCTTAACCCAATAGTTTGATTGTAGTATTTCTTTTTCTTTAATGGATTCTAATAGTTGTGCGCTTGGGGTTGACTGCTCGATGTAAAGATACTTTTGTTTCGAGGATAGGGTTGGCCCGAAAAGTCCCCATGCGATCCATCCTGCTACAGCTATGCTGCAAATAAGTATGGCGAATGAAATATGTTTTAAACGCATCACTCCAATTTAAGAAAAAAAAACCCCACGAGTGTCGTGGGGTTTCCTCTTTATGTTGTAAGATTATTTTTGAGGTTGAGTAGGGGCGGGTGCTGGAGTTGGCAAGGTTGATGCAGGAGCAGGGGAAGCCTGTGTGGGAACCGTCAAGCCGCTAGCTTCCTTTGCTCTATCGCTCTGGTTGCTAGCACCCCCCTGAATAAAGAATACTGAAAACAGGCACAATAAGGCTACTACGGCGCCAAAGATCCAGGTACCTCTTTCGAGTACATCAGTTGTTTGTTTAACGCCCATAAACTGGGTGCTAAAGCCAGCGATATTACCTGACAAGCCACCACCTTTTGGGTTTTGTACTAGAACAAAAAAACCTAAGAACAGGGCGGCAACAACAATTAGTATTACAAATAAGATGGTCATGACTATGTGTTTAAATCATTGATTCGGTTAGCAAAATAAGCGCTTTTCGAGGGCTCTAGCAAACTTAATTTAGTGTAGATCTCTCTGGCTTTTGCAGGGTTGCCTTGCTTAATCCATATTGCTGCCATGGCCTCCGTTACCACTTCATTTTGTTGCAAGGAATTGCCAGCTAGTTGCTCTACTTTTTTTTCCTCTTTTGGATCTATTGATTTTCCCATTTCCGAGAGGGGAAGGCGCTTCATGGCTTTTATCCACTCTGTAAAGCTTTTAAGCTGTTGTCCAAATTTATCGGATGGTATATCTTCTGGTTTAAATTGAATTCCTTGGGAAGCAAAATAATCGATGGTGTGGTAGGGTTCAAATGCCAGCGGTGCTTCTTGTTGAATTACCTTAATTGCGCTGGGCAGCGATGCCACAAACGTTGGTCTTTGTGTGGTTGACTCCAGCAACAAATTAAGCCAGTTGGTAGTGGGGAAAAATAGTTGAGCTTGTTCATAAGCAGCTTGCCAAGATGGATCTTGTGAAGACTTAAGCTTGTGTATTAAAAGTAGCCTGGCCGTTGCTAGCCAAGGGTAGTCTGCGCAAAGTTTTTTAATTTCTGTCAACGTGCATTCCTCGGCAGACGCTTTACCCAAAAGGTTCAATGATATAGTAGAGAGGGGGTGCTGCATGAATTACCAATTCGAAAATACCTTATTAAATATGTCGTCGGCTAAAGTACGAACCAATTCATCACCAAGAGAGGCTTCGGCAGCTTGTACGGATAGACTTCCTTTGAACTCAAAACTTCTGCTTACATCTATTTTTCGAGTTTCATCAGCTTTTCTATCATATACGCTTACTTGTAAACTTACGCTTAACCTGTTATTTGCGGATTGCTGTCCAGCAATCGCAGAGGTAGAAAAACTGTACTGCGTGATGGCTCCACTAATTTCCCAATCTGCTTCATTGTTAGTTTGAACAAGTCTTGTTTGCGCTACAATTTTTTGTCTGACTTTATCTGTCAGTCGTGGACTTAATTGTGGATTGATGTAGGAGGCTTTGTTTTCGATGAAATTTACCTTCACCGTTTTAATGCTGTCTGGTACGGAGGCGTCTGTAAAACGATAAATGCCACAACTATTTAATCCTATTTGCAGAAAAAGAAGAATGGCTGCTATTAAAAAAAGCAGGGGGGCGGACTTGTATGTAATTTTATTCTTCAATGTCGTACTCTTTTAGTTTTCTGTATAATGTTCTTTCGCTAATTCCCAGATCGAGTGCTGCATCCTTTCTTTTCCCTTTATGTTTTTTAAGTGCCTTTAGAATTAATTCTTTTTCTTTTTCCATGATATTGAGACTCTCGTCCACCTCTATGTGTTCATGGATTTCTGAATTGGGGTGGGAGAAACCTGCGGGTAATAGCGGAACAGTGGCAGGATGCACGGCAGGTGTTATGGGACTAGTTGCCGACACAGGAGGAGAGGGTAATAAATCAGGTGCAGTAGTATTTAACTCATGTAATTTTCTTGCTAGCTGAGGATAGGATGCCGCAAGCTCTGGGTTGTTTAGCAATTCAACAAACATCCTCTTTAGTTCGTTGACATCTTTTTTCATGTCAAAGAATAGTTTGTAGAGGATCTCTCTCTCATTGGAAAATTCAGGTTGATTACTATTGTTGCCTGTCCATACGGGCATACGGTTAGTGGAGAAGGGCTGTAAGTATTTGTTTAAATGCTCCGCCGTAATTAATTTTTCGGAGGCGAGTACTGAAATCTGTTCTGCTATGTTTTTCAGTTCGCGCACATTCCCGGGCCAGGGATAATTCAATAAGACCTGCCTAGCTTCCTCGTCCAACTGTACAGATGCTGTTTTGTATTTAGTTGCAAAATCAGCGGCAAATTTTCTAAATAGCAAATGGATATCCTCCGGACGATCATGCAGGGAGGGGACGCGAATAGGAACGGTGCTTAGTCTGTAATAAAGATCCTCTCTGAATTTTCCATTTTGTACCTGCTGCAATAATTCTCTGTTTGTTGCTGCCACCACGCGTACGTCGGTTTTTTGAACTTTTGAGGAGCCTACCCGTATATATTCACCTGTTTCAAGTACTCTTAATAGCCTTGCTTGCGTGCCCAGTGGTAGCTCTCCAATTTCATCTAAAAAAATGGTGCCGCCATTGACCGTTTCAAAGTATCCCTTTCTCGCTTCGGTAGCACCCGTGAACGATCCTTTTTCGTGACCAAATAATTCAGAGTCGATTGTTCCTTCTGGAATGGCGCCGCAGTTCACTGCAATAAACGGATTGTGTTTACGGGCTGATAGGGAATGAATGATCTGTGAAAATACTTCTTTGCCCACACCACTTTCGCCATTGATTAGTACAGTTAAATCTGTGGCGGCAACTTGAGAGGCAACCTGAATTGCATAATTTAATGCAGGAGCATTTCCTATGATTCCAAATCTGTTTTTTATGCTTTGTATATCCATTTTTTAGTAATGAATAAGTTAGTTGGCTACGATATTGCCTTTCAAGGTGCCTTGGGTGCAATCAGTAATTTTTACTGTTACAAAGTCACCCTTTTTATACGTGTAATTTTCTTTTGGAAATACCACCACTTTATTTTGTGAGTTTCTGGCTTTCCAATCTTCTTTATTTTTTTTGCTGTCACCTTCAATTAACACTTTATAAGATTTTCC
>ENA-OUVC01000110-OUVC01000110.1-marine-metagenome-genome-assembly--contig:-NODE-110-length-58160-cov-4.216828_pt1 | contig 58160 bp, 45 predicted proteins | sample MGYA00248622_ERZ508571 | MGnify/ENA primary metagenome ERZ508571 (study PRJEB26236, sample SAMN06267175) | marine metagenome | isolation source: Columbia River Estuary | place: USA:Columbia River Estuary... | reverse complement strand
TTTAGCTCAGTTGGTTTAGAGCATCTGCCTTACAAGCAGAGGGTCGGGGGTTCGAATCCCTCAACTCCCACTCTGATAAAAGCACTATCGTAAGATGGTGCTTTTTTCGTTTCAGGACGTTTTGAGTTTACTCAAATAAGGACAGAAATGAAAAAAGGACCGCCTGAGCGTAGCGAGGGAGTGCTTTTATCCACTGCACGTCGGGACAACGGGATCTGTAGACTAACCATGAAGAAACACAATTTAGTTAAGGGCTTATTGTTTTTTCTATGCCACAAACTTTACCTAAAAAAAGAATGTTTTTTGAGTAATTTAGGTCTTAAATAGATAAAATGTGTTCAAATCTGCTATTTTTTTTGCCTTTGAACTTTTTGCTTACATGATTCTAAAAGAGAATTGTATGTTTTTGTTATAGAATTTCGACTATTGACACACCAATGTATCGAACCATGGCGAATATCCAACCCAAATTCCAATTGCACCTCCTTGGATGTTTGTTGGAACATTTGTTGGAGTAGCAAATGGATTCCCGCCGGAATACATTTGGTTGTATTTTTTCTCAAAGAAATTGTATTCCCTTTTGCCGATTTTGGACAACTTCACGATGATGGTATCCCCCAACTTGTAATACCCTCTGTAGGCTGGATCACCATTCGGATCATCAAAACTCATGGGATTTTCGTAGGCAAAATCAAAGGTTTGTCCGTTAAAGAATTTATCGTTGAAAAACGGATTAAATGTACGTTTGAAGTTAGGCATTCCAGCTAATTTCACTTGCCACGCATAGGAATCTCCACTTTGAGCGGGATCGCTCAATTTAACCCAAGAGAATCCACGATCTAGAAACGATCCTTCTGGTTTCCAATAAAGAGAATCAAGAGGTGTTGGATTAAAAATATTGGTTGATGCGGTAAATTCCGAACCGTTATGAATTACTTTCAATGAATAGGTTTTCCCGATTTCGCCTACCATCCCGAAGGAAATGTACGCGCAAAGATGTAAGTTGACAAGGACATCTACTGGCAAACCAAAAAACGCTGCGGCAATTTCTTCTGTTCCTGGAGGAAGATTATCCGAACAAATCTCTGTCAAAGTATCTGTTTCAACACCGTTGGAGATCGTTACAGTTGCTCCGGAAACAAATCCCTCTAAGTATGCCTGGAAGTTTGTTGGGGAATAAACGTTGTTCGTTTTGCTCAGAAGAACAATTGCTGGTTGACCTGTTTCGATGCTGCCATCAATAACAATTTGATCCTTGTAACCGGGAATATCAATTTGAACTTCCTTTGTACACGAAGCAGCGCCCAATAACAAGGATACGCCGATGATTAGTTTTCTTAAAATTCGAAATTCCATGTTGCGCTAGGTATAATTGGAAATAAGGATACTTGTTTTACAGACAACTTGAAATTTCCGGAGAGAAAATCGCCGTCGTTATCTACGTAAAGGAAGAAAGGATTCATCCGGTTGTAAACGTTATAGATGGAGAACGACCAATTGCTTCGGTATCTTTTCTTCACTTCTATTTCTTTTCCTGTAGCAGGGTCTGTTTTTGTTTTGTACGCTTTGCTATATAGAGTTGCAGACAAATCTAAGCGGTGATACGGCGCCATTCGTGTTGAATTACGTGGTCCATAATTAAATAATAAATTTTGTTCCTGAACGTACCAAGAACTTGGCAATGTCAGTGTATTTCCGGTTGCATAGATGAAACTCGCAGAGAAGGTCCATCGGTCATTGAGTTTATAGGTGCCGACCAAGGTTAAATCGTGACGACGGTCATATTTCGCTGGATAAATATTTCCTTCATTGATATCTGGAAATCTTCTTTCTGTTTTTGCCCAAGTATACCCAACCCATCCAGTAAAGCGTCCAACCGATTTCTTAAAAAAGAACTCAATTCCATAGGCTCTACCTTCACCGAATACTAGAATATTATCGGTATTATCGTTCACATTATCACCAGGCAATGCACCTTCTTCAAATTCGATGAGATTGTTCATTTGTTTGTAATAGACTTCAACAGAACTTTCGAATTTATCGTTGAAAAAGTTTCTGAAATATCCTACAGACCCCTGCCATCCTTTCTCTGGTTTTGCAATATCTGTTGTTGGAAACCAAATATCCGTCGGAAGGGAAACGGCGCTTAATGAGGTTAAATGTACATATTGATAATTGTACGCATAACCGGCTTTGATCGAACTGTTATCCGGTAGCAACCAACGCATGGAAACTCTTGGTTCAAGTCCGTGGTAAAACTTGATTAAATCACCTTTTTGGTATTGAATCGTGGTGTCTTGTGTACTGATTCCATCTCCTTTGATGTAACGCGTAAACGGACCAACATGAGCAAATGCACTGTAGCGAAGTCCAACATTCAAACGAATTTGCTCATTTAAATCAAACTCGTCCAAAACATACGCTGCTGCTTCATGAGAATATAATTTTTGTGCTGCACCGGTATCGAAAACGGTCGTATCATTTTGAGCGGTCACACTCGTTGGTGTAAATGTATGGTATTTATAATCTGCTCCCCATTTAATTCGATGAATGGGATTCGGGAAATACGAAAAATCAACTTTTGCTCCTATATCACGGATTCCAGATGCTAATTCAAAACGAAATTCATCTTGCTGTGAACCGAATTTAAACATGTAATCAGAGAAGGTAGTTGTCACATTCATGAATAACTTATCGGTAAACAAGTGATTCCATCTCAAGGCTGCGATTCCATTTCCCCATGGCATGTTTGCACCGAATCCACCTTTTTTATCGGAGAAATTGAATACATCTTTTCCATAATAGCCGCTTAAATAAATGCGGTCTTTTGCCGATAACTTATAATTTAATTTCGCGTTGAAATCGTAGAAGAAATAAGACGATCCAGCAAATGGAGAGGTGTCCGAAATGGCTGCTTTCAACAAGATATCAATGTACGTTCGACGCGCAGAAACGATAAAGGATCCTTTGTCCTTTTTAATAGGACCTTCTAAAGTTAAACGTGAAGAAATGGCACCGATACCACCGGTTACTTTTAATTTCTTCATGTTTCCTTCATTCATGTTTACTTCGAGCACGGAGGACATTCTTCCACCAAAGTTGGCTGGCATTCCACCTTTAATCAAATTCACTGATTTTACGGCATCAGCATTGAAAACTGAAAAGAATCCAAACAAGTGAGCTGCGTTGTACACAACCCCTTCGTCAAGCAAAACCAAATTCTGATCTGGACCACCACCTCGCACGTAAAATCCTTGTCCACCTTCTGAAACCGAAGAAACACCGGGTAGCAACTGGATGGTTTTAATGACATCAACTTCACCCATAAATGCAGGCAATGTTTTGATTTGATCCATTTGCAATTCAATTTGACCCATTTTCGTTGATGTCACATTTTCCGTTTTCTTCATGTTCACGACAACTTCCTTTGCATCGTTTACCTTGGTCCCTAATTCAATGGAGAGAACAGTGCTTTTCGTCAAATCAATCTCGCGAACTTCAGCACCATACGTAACGGAACGATATTCGACATTGTATTTTCCGGGAACGACCGTTAAGGAGTAAAATCCGTATGCATTGGACATTGCTCCAAGTTTCAAGGAAGGAATGTACACTTTGATGTCGGACATCGCTTCTCCATTTTTGGAGTCCGTGATGTAGCCACTTAAGGTCACTTTACTTTGCGCAAACGTTTGAAACGAAGTGAGAATAAGGAGAAGGGAGAGTACTATTTTCATATTCCTCGAAGGGATTTTACTGATTTGACGAGTTCATGTTGATTCTGTTACTAGAATTCCATGCAAAAGTAACAACTTAATAACGAAAGTGTTTGAAGATTCTTGTGTTTAAGTTAAACAAAGCGCAAATCCTTTTAATTTTGCACTATGAAAAAGTGGAAAAACGTTTGTTTTTTAAATAGTAATGATGGAACCGGCTTATTGGCTTTCGGTAATCAAAATGAATTTATTTTGGAAAAGGGTCAATCTGTTGATCAATTACAGCATTACCTACAAGCGAATTCCGGATCATTTCTTTTCGGATCACTTTCCTATGATTTAAAGAATGAATTCGAAAAACTAACATCGTCCCATGCGGATGAATTGGCGTATCCCCTAGCACATTTTTGGGTGCCAAAATTTGTCATTCATTTAGAGAAAGAGAAATTCGAATACTTACAAGGAGATCAAGATGAGGAGAGTTTTACCTTTTTGGATTACTTTATGGAAGAAGAAATTGATCACAATTTTCATTCCTTTCCTTATCGTTTTCAAGCAAGAACATCCAAGGAACGTTACATTTCTCAAGTTGAGAAGTTAAAGGCTCACATTCAGCGAGGGGACATTTACGAAGTCAATTATTGCCAAGAGTTTTTTGCTGAAAATGTAGAATTAGACTTTCCAATGGATACGTATTTCAAACTAAATCGCATCACCAAAGCTCCTTTTTCCACCTTTCTTCAAACCGACAATCACGTCATTTTTTGCGGGAGTCCGGAACGCTACCTAAAAAAAAAGGGGAAACGTTTGTTGTCTCAACCCATCAAAGGAACAGCACCAAGAGGAATGGATGCGCAGGCAGACGAAGCATTGAAACTGCATTTGCAAAACGATCCTAAAGAACGCGCGGAAAACATCATGATTGTGGACCTCGTACGCAACGATTTATCGCGAATTGCCAAAAAAGGCAGTGTTCAAGTGAGCGAATTATGTGGTATTCACACCTTTGAAACGGTTCATCAAATGATTTCCACCGTGGAATGTGAGGTCGAACAAGACCTTCCATTTATGGATATCCTCAAAGCGAGTTTCCCTATGGGAAGTATGACCGGTGCACCCAAAGTGGAGGCCATGAAAATCATTGATGAAACCGAGGACTTCAACCGTGGAATCTATTCTGGTTCCGTTGGATATATTAGTCCGAATGGTGACTTCGACTTCAATGTGGTCATTCGCAGTATGATTTACAACCGTGAGAAAAAATACCTTTCCTGCGCTGTTGGCGGAGCGATTACGATTCTGTCTGATCCAGAAAAAGAGTTCGAAGAATGCCAAACGAAAATTCAGAAAATCCTAAACGGCATGTATGCGGAATAAGTTCCTTACCTACTTCCAAACATTCGTTGAAAAATATCCTGCTGCACAGTATTTTGTTGCGGTAAGCGGTGGACACGATTCCATGCTTTTATTGGAATTATGTCGATCCACTTCGCTTCCCATTACCATCCTTCACGTGAACTACCAACTTCGCGGGGTAGAAAGCAACGGGGATCAAGCATTTGTAGAAGATTACTGTCAGAGACACGCTATTCCTTTCCATGTTCACCGCATTGAACTGAAAGAGCAACTGACTTCCGGAGGAAACCTGCAACAACTAGCTCGAATGGAACGCTACGCTTTTTTTGAAACACATTTGAATCAAGTTCCGAATTCCTACTTGATGGCAGCACAGCACCAAGACGATCAATTGGAAACGTTTTGGTTGCAATTATTTCGAGGCTCGGGAGTTTCAGGATTGCAAGGAATGTTGGAGAAAAACGGACGCATCCTTCGTCCTTTCTTGCCTTTCTCCAAAAAGGAACTCGTGCAACTTTCCAAGGAAATGAACGTGAGCTGGCGAGAGGACTCTAGTAACCAAAGCACGAAGTACTTGCGAAATCTTTTTCGCTTGAAATTAATTCCTGCCTTGGAACAGGAAATCCCCACTTTACGGGACTCCATTCAACGCATTCAACGTGTTTTTCAATCCACATTGGAGGTAAATCAAGCTGAAATTGAAGCGTTTTCAGAAAACATTCGAATAAATAAAACAATTGCTTTAGATGAATTAGTTCATCTTACTGATTTTAAACTCGTTGAAGTACTAAAAAACCTTTCTATACCTCCCGTTTTCGCAAAGAAAATCCCGAAACTCCTTCACAGTGAAGCAGGTAAACAATTGAATTGGAAACCCAATGAAGGTCCGTTTCAGTCCATCGTGAAGGAACGTGATTCGTTGCGCTTCCTCCCGACGAAACCTCAAGCCGCTATCACGCCTACATTTCATGCTCAATTAATCACTGAACTCCCAAGTATCTTCGATAAAAACGCCTTGTTTTTAGATCAATCGAAGGTTGTTGGAGAACTGTATGTTCGTCCATGGACGAAAGGAGACCGGATGCAACCTATTGGATTAAATGGCTCAAAACTGATCTCGGACATTTTGAAGGATGACCACGTTCCTGCAAGTGAAAAACAAGAAAGATTTGTCCTCTGTGACAATGAAAAAATCATTTGTTGCATTGGACACCGCATTGATCGTAGAAGCATTGCAAGTGAACAATCGAAGCTGATAATTCGTGTCGAAATTCAACAATAATTGGTACTTTTAGGCCATGATTTCATTGCCAAAAGATTTTATTGATCGCATCGAAGCAGGTCCATTGGGACAAACGTCCTTGCTCACCTCACTAGACAGCGAATCACCGATTTCGATACGCTTGAATCCCCGAAAGAAATCCCTTCAATTTGAAACAGAAGAAGTTGTTTCTTGGTGTCCAGATGGACGCTATTTGAAGGAACGTCCTTCCTTTACGCTGGACCCACTTTTTCACGCTGGAACTTATTATCCACAAGAAGCAGGATCCATGTACATTGATGCCATCGTTCGCAGCATTGAACTTCCTGAAAATCCAGTTTTATTAGACTTGTGTGCTGCTCCAGGTGGAAAAAGTACCTTGTTAGCGAGTTATTTAGATAATCGAGGAATGTTGATTTCCAACGAAATCATTCGTTCCCGTGCCTATATTCTGGCGGAAACATTGACGAAATGGGGGTATTCGAATACGTTTGTCAGCAACAATGCGCCGTCGGATTTTGAAAAGCTTCACTCCTACTTTGATTTTATTTTGGTCGATGCACCTTGTTCCGGTGAGGGAATGTTCCGCAAGGATCCCAACGCGCGCTTGGAATGGAGTACGGAAAGTGCGGCACATTGCGCAGTGCGTCAAGCAGACATCTTGGATTCCGTTTGGCCAAGTTTGAAAGAAGACGGCTACCTACTCTACTCGACCTGCACGTTTAATCCCGCGGAAAACGAAGAATGCATCGCTGCTTTTCTTGAAGAACACGACGCGGAGATTGTTTCCATACCCTTTTTCGACGGACTCACACAAGATGTCAAAGAATTCGGATATCACTTTATCCCAGGAATCGCCAAAAGTGAAGGGTTTTACGCTGTTTTACTCCGAAAAAAGTCATTTTCAGGCCAAAACAAGCGAAAATCGGGCAGAATTCAAACTTTGAACGAAACTGAAATTCCATTAAAAATCGAGTCGAATTTCCCGCATATCTATTTCAAAGAAGAGGAAAACACCTACGCATCAACCGAATTCTGTGTGCAGCATTACGACGAAATCAGCAATGTCCTGAAGTGGATGAAACGCGGGACACACATCGCCATTGAGCAGCGAAAAGGCTGGCAATTGGAAATTGAATTGGCCTTGAATTTCTCTTTGCATCCAGACATACCAAACATTGAATTGAGCCGACAAGAAGCTTTACACTATTTACATGGGGACACCTTTCCACTGGAAGGAAAACCAGGATACACCTTGCTTTCCTACGAGGGACAGCAAATTGGCATCATTAAACATTTGGGTAATCGCTTTAACAATTCCCATCCCAAAGAGTGGCGTATTCGAATGAACATCCCAAGAAACTAGTCATGACAGAAGAAATTGCACACCAACAACTGATTGATTACATCAAGGATAAAATCAGTATTACACCTGAACATGAGTCCTTAATTAAAAGCCGTTTTCATTTACAGAGGCTGAAAAGGAAAGAATTTTTCTTGCGGGAAGGAGACGAATGTTACACGCAGGGATTCATTGTAGAAGGAACCTTTCGCGTGTTTTACATCGATCAAAAAGCTTCCGAACACGTTTTGTATTTTGGATTCAAAGATTGGTGGGTTGGAGACATAGCCTCTTTCCATAGTCAAGAAGCCACAAACATGAACATCCAAGCGATGGAAGACAGTTACCTCCTATCCTTCACTAAAGATGATTTAGAATGGCTTTTTGTTGAAGTCCCTCCCTTGGAGCGACTGTTCAGAATCATGGCTCAACGAACGTTAGCGGTCCTTCAAAAACGATTTCTCTTAACAATTTCCGCAAGTGCCGAACAGCGTTTCTTGGAATTGATCCAGCGTCATCCAGGCATCGAACAATTGGTCCCGCAGCATCAAATCGCTTCATACTTGGGGATTTTACCGGAGTCCTTGAGTCGGATGAAGAAGTTGTTGTATAAGAAGTGATGAGTGTACAGTGAACAGACTTTTATTCATTATTTAAATCCTTCATTACGAGTAAGATAAAAGTTCATTTCGATTCTTCGAGACATTTTTTTTTAGCACCAAGAAAATTGGAACTATTCGTGGTCCGTTTGACGATTTGTTAAATTATTAAGCTATTTTTATTTAATGAATTCTATTAAATTATTTGAAAGCAAAAACATCCGTTCTGTTTGGAATGAAGCTGACGAAAAATGGTATTTCGTTGTAGAAGACGTCATATTTGTTTTAACAGACAGCAATGATCCCAAGCAATATGTAAAGCGTATGCGAAAACGGGATTTAGAACTTGCAAAGGGGTGGGTACAAATTGTACCTACACTTTTAGTTGAAACATCTGGAGGGAAATAAAAACACATATAATCAAAACAGATAATCCAGCTAAACAAATGACCAAAGAAAATAGAATCTCATTACAATACCCACTTTCGGTTTGGTCATTAACTATTTTGTTAACGCCTATTTTAATCCTTCTGTTTTTAGCATTAACGGAAGAAATAAATTACATCAAGCAAATACAATACATTCCTGCATTTTGGATCGTTGGTGGACTTTGTTCATCTCCGTCCTTACTTATTTACATACTTTCAAATCGTTTCCTTGAAAAGTTTCGTTTGAATCACTTTACCAAGAAGTTTCTATTCGCGCTGATTGGAGTAAGCTGTATCAGCATCACCTTCACAATTCTTGGGGGTAGTTTAGCTGCAAAATGGATCATATCCTATTCTATTGTATTTTTCATTTTAAGTCTTGTGCTTAAAAGACATCCATCAATATCCAAAATTGTAAACGATGAAACTAAAATCTGAATTGAAAACATTCGGTCAAACTTCATTTTGGATGATTAGTAAGATACTTTTGAACTTCCGTCCGGAAATCTCTGTTGCCTTAAAAGATGTAAGAATGAATCAATTTAAATTTATCTTAATCATTTTAACTGCGAGTGCCTTGAATTTGTGTGGATTAAAAAAGGCAGAGCAAGTTGGAATGTAATGCACCTATTTATTCAGTTGTGCAACTTCACCTCCACCCTTCAAAATTGTGGAAAAGTCCTTTTTTTTCCTTGGTTTGAAATCCGTAAATTAGCCTTTCAAAAAACTATACAAATGAATACACGTTTAAAAAGTACTTTTTTAGCCATCGCTTTGTTCGTTGGCTTTTTCGTTCGTGCGGACGAAGGAATGTGGTTTTTGATGTTCATTGAACGTCTGAATCACAGAGATATGGAGAAGTTGGGATTGCAGTTGACGACGGAAGAAATCTACAGCATCAACCATTCTTCCATTAAAGATGCTGTTGTTCAATTCAACGGTGGATGTACCGCTGAAATCATTTCCAAAGATGGATTGATTTTAACAAATCACCACTGTGGATTCGATGCAATCGCTGAATTATCAACACCGGAGAAAGATTATTTGACAAATGGATTCTGGGCAGCAAATCGTCAAGAGGAGTTAAAACCGAAGTCTTTGTACGTGCGCTTTTTCGTACGTATGGACGATGTCAGCAAACGCATCCTAGGAAAAGTAACCGATCAAATGACGGAAGCTGAGCGTGAGAAAGTCATCAAAGACGAAATCGCATTGATCGAAAAAGAAAACAGCGAAGGTGGTAAATACACGGTTAGTGTACGTTCGTTCTTCCAAGGAAATGAATTCTACTACTTCGTTTACCAAGATTTTAAAGATGTTCGTTTGGTAGGAACGCCTCCAAATAGCATCGGGAAATTCGGAGGAGACACAGACAACTGGGAATGGCCACGTCATACAGGTGACTTCTCGATGTTCCGCGTTTACGCTGACGCTAGCGGGAATCCAGCTGACTATTCAACAGCAAACGTTCCATTGCATCCTAAACACCACTTACCGGTAAACATCAAAGGAATTCAAGATGGTGATTTCGCGATGATTTTAGGTTACCCCGGAAGAACCAACCGTTGGTTACCTGCCGGTGGAATTGACCAAAACGTGAAATTCGCTTATCCTGCTTGGGTAGAAGCTTCTAAATCAAGCATGGATGCCATGAAAAAATACATGGACAAAGACGACAATGTTCGTTTGAACTATGCTTCGAAATATGCACGTATCGCGAATTACTGGAAAAACCGTCAAGGAATGATCGATGCCTTAACGAAATTCCAAACGGCTACTGACAAAGCGAAAAACGAAGCGAAGTTCAATGCATGGGCAAACAAGCCAGCGAACAAAGCGAAATACGGAACAGTTGTGGAAACAATCAACAAGTTCTACGCTGCAACAAACGAAAAATCTCGTCACGACAATTACCTACAAATCGTTTTCCGTTTCTCTGATTACGCAGGAATTAGTCGTTCATTAGGTGGACAACTTCAAGCATACGCGAAAGCAGATGCAGCAAAACGCGCAGAGATGAAAGCTGGATTAACAGCAGCGATCAATGAATTCTTCGAATTGACGTACATTCCAGCTGAAATCGACATCTTAATTGACGGATTAAACTTGTACGCTCAAAAAGCGGGATACAAATTGGTTCCTTCTGTTGAGGACATGTACAAGGACGGAAACGTTTCTAATGAAATCAAAGCAGCATTCGCAATGTCGATTCTTTCATCTAAAGAGCGCATGTTGGCATTCTTGGAATTGCCAAGTGAAGCAGCAATGACAAATGATCCATTGATGAAATTGTCAGCAGACATTACTTCTCACTTGATGTTCCGTTCAGAGGAATTAATCAAAATGACGGATGACTTTTCGAAATCATACCGTTTGTTGGTTGCTGGACTTCGTGAGTCAGGAATGAGTACCATCCAGTATCCGGATGCAAACAGTACCTTACGTTTGACATACGGGAATGTAAGTGCATTGCCTGCGGACAAACGCAACGATGCGAAATACAATTACTACACAACACTTCAAGGTGCGATCAACAAATACAAACCAAATGACGAAGAGTTTGACTTACCAAAACGTTTGATGGAATTGAACGACAAGAAAGATTTTGGCGAATACGCAGACAAAGCGGGATACATGCCCGTTTGTTTCTTGACAGACAATGACATCACTGGTGGAAACTCTGGTTCTCCAGTATTGAATGGAAAAGGTGAATTGATCGGTTTGGCATTCGACGGAAACATCGAAGCGATGGCTGGAGATGTGATCTTTGACACGAAATTGCAAAAAACAATCAATGTGGATATCCGTTACGTATTGTTCATCATCGACAAATACGCAGGAGCGAAACACATCGTGGAAGAAATGACGATTATTCGTTAATCTGAAACGAAAAAAAAATGGAAAGTCCCCTGACGATATCGTCAGGGGACTTTTTTTGCTATAAATTAAAGAGCAAGGTCAAATGAAACAAGGACTCCCCTATTTCTTCTTCCTTCACTTCTTGATCGTAGAGACAGGTTCCAATTCCTTCTAGAAGACACGAACGTATTTGTCCAGCTTCGTTTTTCTTATCTTGATACATCAAGGAAATCACTTGAGAAACATCTTCCGCTTGGAGTTCAATCATGGGGAAAGAACGAATGATCGTTGATTCAATTTCCTTGTATGCTTCTTTCGGTAGCTGGTTTCGTTTCATCGAAATATACGACTCCGCAATCATTCCCAAGGCTACGGCATGACCATGTGAAATGGGCGTAGATTGAAAAAAGTAAGATTCAAGAGCGTGTCCGACTGTGTGTCCGAAGTTTAACTTTTTACGCAAGCCGCCTTCCAATGGATCTTGTTCAATGATGTTCGTTTTCACCCGAATCGCTTTCACAATCACTTCTTGTTGGATGAGTTCCTCTTCCGATTTAATGTGGCGAATTTCTTCCCACAAAGCGACATCACCAATTAAGGCATGCTTCAGCATTTCTGCGTATCCGTTAAAAATCTCCTCCGCTGGCAAGGTTCCTAAAAATCCTGAATCGATGAATACACATGCTGGTTGGGTAATTGTTCCGAGTTGATTTTTGTAGCCGTCCAAGTCGATGCCATTTTTTCCACCGATTGCCGCATCCACCATTCCTAACAACGAAGTTGGCACGTGAATAAACGTGAGTCCACGCTTATAGATGGACGCAATGAACCCACCCATATCCGTCACGACACCACCACCAAGATTGATGACCAGGTCCTTTCGTTCTACATGATATTCCGTAAATGCTTGCCAAACTTGAAAACACACTTCCATCACTTTGTTTTCTTCTCCACAAGGGAGCAGCATAATTTCCGCACGTTCCAATTCCGGAAAACTGGTAATTAAGTATTCCAAACAGTAATCGTGTGTATTTTCATCCACCAGAATAACAATCTGCTGATTTTCAAACGCTTTCAAAAAATCCTGAAATCCACCATTCACGATAGACCCGATTTCCAACTGACAATATTTTCCTTCGATTTTCATGGTTTTCATTCGTGGGATAAAATTAAACTTTCGAGATGACTTCTATTCTAAAAAACGATGTAAATTTGGGTTATGATATCATTCGACAACACCGAAGTTGCGTTCTCAAGTAAATCTAACCGTGACTTAAAGAGAGCTTATTGGCTTTTTCGCATCATTGCTTCACCTGCCATTGTGAAATTTGGAAAGCGTGCGACCAATTTGGCCTTGAACTTAAGACTTCCAATCTCTGCTCCAATTAAAGCGACAATTTTTCGTCAATTCTGTGGAGGAGAAACGATTGCAGAATGTGACCGAACGATTGCTGATTTAGGGAAATTTGGAATCGGCACCATCCTAGACTATTCCGTCGAAGGAAAAACGAGCGACGAAGACTTCGATCAAACGGTGGATATCATCATTCAAACCATCCATCGCGCAGCCCGTGATCCACACATTCCATTTGCGGTGTTCAAAGTAACCGGAATTGGTCGCCACGATTTAATCGAGAAAGCTTCTACTGCTGGATACACACCAACATCCGAGGAAAAAGCCGAAATTGACGTAATCGTTTCCCGTATTGATCTCATTTGTAAAGCGGCATACGAAGCAGGAACATCCGTATTTATCGACGCCGAGGAATCGTGGATTCAAGACGCGATTGACCAATGGACTTTCGACATGATGTTGAAATACAACAAAGAAAAATGCATCGTTTTCAATACCTTGCAGATGTACCGTCACGACCGCTTGGCATTCTTAACGGACTGTTTGGCTTTAGCGAAGGAACATCACGTGAAATACGGAATCAAGTTAGTCCGTGGCGCCTACATGGAAAAAGAACGTGCCCGTGCGATTGAGAAGGGATATCCTTCACCGATTCAAACAACAAAAGCGGATACAGACAAAGATTACAACGAAGGATTAAAAATCATTTTGGAAAACCGTTCAATTTTCTCTCTCTGCGCAGGAACACACAATGAAGATAGTTCGATTCTTTTGATGAACTTCATGCAGGAAGCGAACATTGACCCACAAAGCGAGCAATTTTACTTTGCGCAATTATTGGGCATGAGTGATCACATTTCGTACAACGTAGCACATGCAAACTACCATGTAGCGAAGTACGTTCCATTCGGACCTGTGAAGGAAGTCCTACCCTATTTGTTAAGACGTGCAGATGAAAATACTTCTGTCGCTGGTCAAACTGGACGCGAACTTTCGCTCATCATGAAAGAATTGGATCGTCGCGCTAAAAAATAAGCTTATTGCTTGATGAACTTGAAGGAATGCTGTCCAATGTTCAGGAAATAAATCCCTTGATTCCAAGCAGCTGTTTCTATCGTGAAATTCGATTCGAGTTTCCCTGTCAAGAGACGTTTCCCCATTAAATCGCTTACGAAGTAATCACCACTTACCAACTCACTCAAACTGACGTGTAGTTCATTCGACGTCGGATTGGGGTACATGGTCAATTCCACGAAGGATTGATTCAATTCAATGGTTTCCACCAATTGATTAAACGTAAACACGGTGTCCGTAAGTAAAGGCTGAACATGACTTGGATGGTATTTGAATACATAAATATTTGATCCACCGTTTAACGCATTCTGACCATCCGATACTTGTGAATTAAATCCGACAGAAATATATCCCCCATCGTGCGTAGAAGTCATTTCATTACATTGATCTTCACCTTGATTAATGATGTTCGTCCACGGAATACCCATCCAATAGGCATTATCAATATCATAAAATCCATTTCCTAAATCGTAGGAGAAAAGACTATTGGATAAATTGCGGTTTTTAAAACAGATGGAAAGTAAAAAACTAGGACTAGCCATGTATACAGCTTGTTCAAATTGAGAGTCTGTAATGGTCGTAGGTGAACTATCCGTTTCGGTATATTCACTAAATAAGGTCCCATCCGCATTTGTTACACGGGCGTAGTTATCGTGATTTTGCTCATTTACGGTGCGATTACCAACAATAAAGAATTTATTTGGTCCAACTTCAATATCCGACAAATGATAAGGGCCAGATTTTGGACCAATCATTTCCTGATAAAGAATCGTTCCCTGGTCATTCATTTTTAGGATGAAACCTTTCACCGAATTGGAATCTGGAACATACATGTCTCCAACCACTAAATACAAAGAATCTTGAAATCGCGTCACTGCTGTTGCTTGATCCTCTCCTGTTGAACCAATGGTTTTTGTCCATATGGTATCGCCATCTTTGTTTAAACGCATGAGCAGAAGATCGGATTCGGAACCAAGAAGGGCTTGACGATAGCCGACCATCATAATTCCGGTGTCTTTCGTCATCACTGCAGCATTTATGCGATCCCACGCTGGATTCGCGTAGGTTTTCATCCACTCTTCATTTCCGTTCAAATCTGTTTTGATCAACATCGCATCGAAGTTTCCTTGACTCATGGAATTTGACATTCCAGCGACGTAAAATCCATTTCCCGGACGCTCCATTACCGTGACGGCCTCTTCGGATTCTGCCCCACCATATGCTTGACTCCACACATAATTACCAAGTGAGTCAATTTTCATCAAAAAGGCTTGAGAGTTTTCACCCCAACTCCCTGAACTTCCTGTAACGATGTAGGAAGAATCTACCGTTTCAATAATATCCTCTCCTTTATCAAAGCTATTTCCTGAATACAACTTATAGAAATACTGTTGTGACCAAGAAGTGGACACAAACAAAAAACTGAAAACCGTGATTAAAATGCGCATTTTACTTGAAGAATTATAGATTCACCTGTTTTACTGAATAAATTCTCGCTTGCCACACCGATGTTCCAACGTGAGAGCTGAAAGCTTGAATACATCCCCCATTTCAATTGAGAGAAGCCTCCGAAGGAAGCACTAAGTCCGGTTGACCAATGTTTGGTTACTCTTCCATGTACTCCAGCGAAGAAATAAGGAATGTAGTTTTGAGAAAGGAACATGCGCGCACCATAAAAACTTTGAATACGTTGAGTCGCCTGCATATCCACTAATTTGGAAAACTGAATGAATCCACGCAATAACAAGGCTCTTTTCTCGGTTCCTTTTTCAATCCCGAGCGTATCCGCAAGACTCATCGTACTCAAGAGATTTTGTTGTACCAGTTGATTCAAGTTAAATCCAGTATACTGAAACGAAGAATCAGCAGCATAACGCGTCATTTGTGTTGGTAGCATAAATCCAATGTTTTTTGCTAATAACTGAAAGGTCATCGCATGGTCATTTTCGTTGGTTTGAATGCGGTAATCGACATCGAACGAAATCCCAAATCCTTTCGAAAATCCTCCATTCTTTGCAAAGGAAAATCCACCCGTATAATCCATTTGAATCGTGTCATTTTGACTATCTTGAAGAATACTTGCTGTCTCCATGTTTCCAGATGCGAATTGATTCAAGGAAATTACGTTAAGCGTCAATGCATTATTGGTGGAACGATTAAAAATCCCGAAGCCAAATTTCGAATAGCCCATGGAATTAAATCGTGTTCCGGAGAAGTCCGCCGTATCGCCTAAAAACAAACTGTTTCCTTCAAACGCATAGCGAAAAGCATCTCTGGAAAAAACGAGCGATGAAAACTGATGGTATCCTGCTTGAACGATATAACCGTGGTTGTAAAATGGACTATTTTCTTTTTTTGTTAAGTCCCCTTTGGAACGAAAGGACAATTCCGCGTTCATGTCCAAACCAAATTGATTGATGTTTTGCAAACGCTCAATGCTGCTGTTCTTCATGTTTTGGTCGATGAATCCACCGTAGAAAAAGGATTGAACGATATTCTTACCAATAGCGTTGGAGGCGTAATCACCGTTTGATGTGAGGGTAATCGATCCTTTGTACTTACCGGTGGTATCTTGAACAAGCGGAAGCATGTGCTGTCCAAAAACAGTCAATCCACAGAATGAAAAGACTAAACTGAATACATTTCTCATAGAATTACTTTGGTGTTCAATTTCATTCGAAGTTTGAAGGACAAGAAAGCTTTCGCCTGTACTTGTTTTGGCTCACTGAGACCTGTTGATGCATTCGGTGAATCAAATCGCGCCTCCACAATGATCTTCTTGATATTGGCTAGATCAGAAAGTGCTTCTTTTTCAATGTTAAATTCGATGTGAGAAGGCTGTTTTTTCAATCCATCTATTGGGTCGACCGTGGCCATTTCGCAAGAAGAAATCTGGCTGCTTCCAATCAGCGTATGTAAAATCTGCCCATCTTCTGTCATTAAATACAATACTGGGTCACAGCTGAATGGAAAAGCGTTGCTGACATCCAAGTAAATCAATCCTGATTCAACATGAGTATTCGCCTCATTTTGTTTGAAGTTAATATCGAAGGTGTCTCGCAAGGTTAGTCCGTCCAAACCAAGTTTCAAAGGCAGTTGCGCACTTGCTTTCACTTTGATTCGACTATTTGGAAAGGCTTCATCGTTCCCAGCAGTAGTATTTCCCCAAGGATTCAATTGCACTTCGTAGGACGCTTCATTTGTCGCGCCAAGATTTTCTAGAAAGGATTCTAAATTAGAATTCGTCGGATCAAAGGAAAGCTCCTGTGAATTGGACTGAAGGGATGTCCAAGATCCAACAGCCGGTGAAATGTAAAAATTTGGACCGATTTCCGGAGAAGTCAGTGATACGGTATTTCCTAGTTGATTGGTGTTTTTCAAGTAATGCAATTGTCCGCGCACTGGAACTTTTATGCCATTTTCGACAGTAATTTGAAGAGCAGTTCCCGGTAAATCCAAGGTGCCTTCTGTAATCATGTTCAAGAAATCAATGTTGAAATTGGCGTTATCTGAAAATACCTTCGATCCGAAATATCCTTTCGCGTAATCCACTTTGATATCCGACAAACTTGCTTCAAACTTAAAATCGTACGCAGAACTGATGGAAACCGGAACACCATTGGGATCGGTGGTTAAGGTCAATTTGGTTTGAAGGATGTTGTATTCCAATCCACTCACTCCGCGCAAGTCGATTTGATAATTGCTTAATTCCAGCCATTCTTCTTGCACGGTTGGATTCGTAACCGAACCGGCATCCACGCTGTAGTTTTGTTCGAACATCACTCCATTTTGTGTGACTCCTGGCATTTGAACTTTAAATAACACTTTGGTTCCAAGTGGATTATACACTTTTACTTTAACTCTTCCGTCAAATACACGAATGGACTTCAATTGAACATCGTCTAAATCGACAGCATGTTCTTCAATCGCATTCACGAATGTCGTTCCTGGAGGAATGTTATTCAAGGTAATGATTGGTGAAAACAACTGTGTGACAGAGGTGTCCGGAATTTTGATCAATTCAGAAAGTCCGATATCCAACAAAGTACGTGTTAAGTCCACCTCTATTTCCCCATTCGTTTCCGTCAGCGTGGAATCATTCACCCAATTTTTAAGGGATAAGGTATCGTGGAGCAAAGGCGCTTCCACATCGATATTCCAGGAGGTTTCTTCTTTCTTACAGGAAACGAGTCCAATCAGGAAACAAAGGAAAAGTATTTTTTTCATCGTTACATTCGTTCAATTACTGCTGCATACCCTTGACCAACGCCAATGCACATGGTCACTAACGCATAACGTTTGTTTGTGGCATTTAATTGTCTTGCGGCCGTTAAAAGTAAGCGCGCTCCAGACATTCCAAGTGGATGTCCCAAAGAAATCGCTCCTCCCATTGGATTGATGCGCGCATCATTGTCTGCTAATCCTAAATTTCGTGTACACGCTAACACTTGCGCTGCAAAGGCTTCGTTGATTTCAATTAAATCCATTTGATCGAGTGTTAGTCCGGCACGACTCAATGCTTTTTGCGAAGCTAGTACGGGTCCGATGCCCATGATTCTGGGTTCTACACCGGCAACGGCTGCGGAAACCATGCGAACCATTGGTGTTAAATCATGAACGTTTAATCCATCTTCACTAGCCATTAACAATGCTGCAGCTCCATCGTTTAATCCTGATGCATTTCCCGCAGTCACCGTTCCATCTTTTTTAAATGCGGGACGCAATCCGGCTAGACTTTCAATCGTTGTCGATGGACGCGCAAATTCATCTGTCGCCACCATTTTCGGTTCACCTTTGCGTTGTGGAATCGATACGGGCGTGATTTCACCTTCAAAGTATCCACTTGCAGTTGCTTTTGCCGTTTTTTCTTGAGACCAACACGCGAATGCATCTTGATCCTCGCGGCTTATTTGAAATTTCTCTGCTAAGTTTTCAGCGGTCATCCCCATTGAATCCACGCCGTATATTGCTTCCATTTTTGGATTGATAAAACGCCATCCGAAGGAAGAATCGAACATTTGTGCATCTCTACCAAAGGCGCTACTCGTTTTTGAAATCACCCAAGGTCCACGTGTCATGTGCTCTACGCCACCAGCAATGTACAAGTCCCCTGCTCCATCTTTCATCGCACGTCCTGCGTTTACCGCCGCCGCTAATCCAGATGCACACAAGCGATTGACCGTTTCACCAGCAACATCTTGTGGGAGTCCAGCCAACAACGAAGCCATTCGAGCAACGTTTCGGTTATCTTCACCAGCTTGATTGGCACAACCAAGAATGACATCTTCAATTTTCGTTTGATCCAAGTTTGGATGTCTTTCCACCAAGGCTTTCAATACGATTGCGGCTAAATCGTCAGCACGAACGGGGGATAAACTTCCTCCAAAACTTCCAATTGGGGTGCGGACACCGTCCACTAAATACACTTCTTTTGACATGAATGTTAATCTTTTACCAAAGGTAATTGAAAAAGCAGAATGTTGAACACGTGAAAAGGAATTGTTTCATTAACGCTTGAACTAGGTTTGAAAGCGGAAAAAATCCATGCATTCAGTCACAGAAAAGCGAATTATTCCTAAGTTCGTAAGATCAATACAAACGACGATGAGCGCTTATCCTTTTCATGCTATTTCCAACTCGGACATTCAATTTTTCACGGAATTACTTGGCTCCAACGCCTTATTCAGTGAAGAACAACGCGTGAATTATGGACACGATGAAACGGAAGATTTATCCTTTCCACCAAGCGCCGTTTTACGTCCAGGAACACCTGAAGAAATCTCCAAAATCATGTCCTATTGTCACCAAGCGGGCATTCCAGTAACTCCTGCAGGTGCACGCACTGGATTGAGCGGAGGCGCCTTACCTATTCACGGAGGCGTTTTATTGTCTATGGAGCGTTTCAACCGCATACTAGACATCGACGAAAAAAACCATCAAGTCATCACGGAACCCGGAGTCATCACACAAGTTTTGCAAAATGCCGTAAAGGAAAAAGGATTGTTCTATCCACCTGATCCAGCGAGTAAAGGATCCTGTTTTATCGGTGGAAACGTTTCAGAAAATTCCGGTGGACCAAAAGCGGTGAAGTATGGCGTAACAAAAGATTACGTATTGAATTTAGAAATCGTCCTTCCAACCGGAGAAATCATTTGGACAGGTGCCAATGTTTTGAAGAATGCAACTGGATACAATTTAACTCAATTGCTTGTCGGGTCCGAGGGAACTTTAGGCATCATCACCAAAATCGTTTTGAAGTTGATTCCACATCCAACCCATGACCTGTTAATGCTCGTACCATTTTTCGATGCACAAAAAGCTTGTGAAGCGGTGGCGGCGATTTTTCAAGCGGGAATTACACCAAGTGGATTGGAGTTCATGGAACGTGATGCTTTGACTTGGACACAAGCATTTACCGGAGAAACATCCATTCCTGTGGCGGACAATCATCAAGCGCATTTGATCATCGAAGTGGACGGTTTTGATCCAGACCAATTGATGTTGGAATGCGAGAAAATTCTCGGTGTTCTTGAGGGATTTGAAACGGACGAAATCCTTTTCGCTGATTCCGAGGCTCAAAAGAACACACTTTGGAGTTTGCGAAGAAAAGCAGGCGAAGCAGTCAAAGCGCAGTCCATTTACAAAGAAGAAGATACCGTTGTTCCGCGCTATGCCCTACCGCAATTGCTATTTCACGTAAAAGAAATCGGTAAGAAATATGGATTTCACTCTGTATGTTATGGACATGCGGGAGACGGAAATTTACACGTAAACATCATCAAAGGAGAACTGAGCGACGAGCAATGGAACACCGAACTCCCGATCGCGATTCGTGAATTATTTACAGAAGTCATCAAGCTTGGCGGAACGATTTCAGGCGAACACGGCATCGGACTCGTGCAAAAGTCCTATATGGACCTTGCCTTTCCGGAAGTCGCGTTGAACTTAATGAGAAACATCAAAAAAGTCTTTGACCCGAAAGGGATTTTGAATCCGGGGAAGGTTTTTTAATGTGCTAATGTGCCAATGTGCTAATGTTAGTCCCGACCCTTCGGGATGCTAATGTGCCAATTTGCTAATGTGCTAATTAGGTTGAGCGTTTTTTGTGTAACGTTTATGTGCTCACGATTCTTGACCCTTCGTCCGAGTCCTCGGGATGCTAATGTGCTAATGTGCTAATTAAGTTGAGCGTTTTTGGTGATAAGCTAATTACCTCATCCACTTTAAATTTCTCGAATACAGATACACCCAGATTCCACCGTAGAGGATGTTTAAGACGATGACAAAGGTTGGGACATCGTTTGGTGCGGTGAAGAAATAACTTTGAACGACGTACAAAAAGCAGTAGCCTATGTAGAAATGGAATCCGAGTTTTTTTCCGGTGAACATGAGGTAAACGGCAACCAAGGCAAAAATGGATACAAGTAGGATGAGGGAATTGTACATGGAAAAGTTCGCATACATGTTGTCGGACATGATTTCCATCTTAGTCAATATTTCAGACCAATAAGACATGTCGACTTTTTCACTTTGTGCTAAGGTCTCCAATTGCTCTTGAGAATTCGCAAACTGTAGTTTCGCTGCTTCTAATTCGTCCGAACTTGGCTTTCCACCAAGAGCACCGAAAAGAGATGTCAGAATGCTTACTCCAATGTTGACAAAGGAAAGAATCGAAATCACTAACAAGAATTTTGGACGTTTTTCGATCACTTGTCCTTCATTAACTTCATTTAACTCTTCCATTCATTCCAATTTTTAGTCACAAAATTTCGTGCTGCTTTCATGTCTATGGACAAATAACGATCCTCTGATAAGAACGAAACCTCCGCACGAAATGCATGGTGTATTTTTTCAATTTGATGCGCACTTTTTAGTGGACGTCTGAAGTCCAATCCCTGTGCGGCATGCATTAATTCTATTCCTAAAATCGTCTGACAGTTTTGAATCACACGGTAAAGTTTCGTTGCTGCGTTCGCACCCATACTCACGTGGTCTTCTTGTCCGTTACTGGAATCGATGGTATCAACGGAAGCCGGTGTACACAATTGCTTATTCTGACTCACAATGGATGCACAGGTATATTGCGAAATCATCATTCCTGAATTCAATCCTGGATTCGCCACTAAAAAGGCTGGCAAGCCACGTGTTCCGGAAATCAGTTTGTATACACGTCTTTCGGAAATACTTCCCATCTCTGCCATCGCAATCGCTAGAAAGTCCATGATTAATGCCAATGGTTGTCCATGGAAATTCCCGGCAGATACTACTTCATCTGTTTCTGGAAAAACCGTTGGATTATCCGTTACAGCATTCATTTCACGTTCAACGATGCGTGCGCAATGATCGATCGTATCCTTTGTCGCGCCATGAACTTGTGGCATGCAACGGAACGAGTACGGATCTTGCACATGTTTCTTTTCTTGGACAATGATTTCACTGGTGGACATCAGCTCGCGCATCGCTTCCGCCAGTTGAATTTGTCCGTGTTGGTTGCGAATCGCATTCACATTCGCTTGAAATGGATTCAAACGTCCATCATACGCATCCAAGGACATTCCAGCAACAAGAATCCATTTATTCCATAGTTCTTGAGACTCCTTTACTGCGTAACTTGCATACGCGGACATGAACTGTGTTCCGTTCAACAGCGCTAATCCTTCTTTGGATTGCAAAACAATCGGATTCAAGCCAAATTTATCATTGATCTCTCCACCGGAATAACGTTTTCCTTGGTAATCGACTTCCCCTTCACCAAGTAAAGGCAAGCACAAATGTGCGAGTGGAGCCAAATCGCCTGAAGCTCCTAAACTTCCTTGCTGATAGACCACTGGATAGATTCCTTCGTTGTAGAAAAACAACAAACGTTCCACAGTCGCCAATTGAACTCCGGAATTTCCTTTCGATAATCCAAGAACTTTCAAGAACAACATGCGCTTCACGATTTCCGAAGGCACTTCCTCCCCTGTCCCACAGGCATGTGAAAGAACCAAATTTCGTTGCAACGCTTCCAAGTCGTTCGAAGAAATGGCGGTATCACACAAGGAACCAAATCCCGTGTTGATTCCATAAATCAACTTGTCGGAGTCCTGCATTTTTTGATCCAAATACGCACGACAAGCAAGAACTGCATCCGTCGCTTCTTTGGATAAGCTTAACTTTAAGTTATCATTTATAATTTGCTCGAATTCAGATAATTCGATGTAATTTAAATGAATAGTATATTCTGACATAAGCTTGTTATTTTCGTAGCATTTGCGCAAAGTCCTTCGCGAAATACGTTAAGATTCCATCCGCACCAGCACGACGAATACTCAAGAGCATTTCGTACACTGCAAGGTCGTAATTCAACCAGCCATTCTGTGCAGCGGCATGAACCATCGCACATTCACCACTGACGTTATATGCTGTAATCGGAATCGGAAATTGTTCTTTTAGAACATGAATAATATCCAAGTAACACAAGGCTGGTTTCACCATCATCATGTCCGCACCTTCTTCGAAGTCTAATTGCGCTTCCAAAAGTGCTTCGCGACGATTCGCTGGATTCATTTGATACGTCTTTTTATCACCGGATTTGGGAGCGGAATTCAACGCATCACGGAATGGACCATAGAATGCACTTGCGTACTTCGCCGTGTAAGACATAATGCTCACATCCGTAAATCCTGCGCCATCGAGCGCTTCACGAATCACACCTATGCGTCCGTCCATCATATCCGAAGGACCAATGATGTCCACACCTGCTTGCGCTTGCGCCACAGACATTTTTGCTAAAATCGGTAAGGTTTCGTCGTTCACGATTTTTCCATCGATCACAAGTCCATCGTGCCCATCTGAAGAGTATGGATCCATCGCAACATCGCTCATTACCACAGACTCGGGAAAACGTGCTTTGATTTGACGAATGGCTTCCAAGTAGAAATTGTCGCTTGCATAACTGTAACTTGCTACCTGATCCTTCAGGGATTCATCGACCGCTGGAAAAATATCAAAGGTGTGAATCCCAAGATTCATACATTCTTCGATTTCCGGCAATAGTTTATCGATGGACCAACGAAAGTTATTTGGCAAGGAAGAAACTTCTTCTTTGATGTTTTTTCCATCCTTCAAAAAGATGGGATAAATCAAGTTTTCGACACCTAATTTCGTTTCTTCCACCATGTGGCGGATGGCACTACTTTTTCGGTTGCGTCTTGGACGAATATTCATAAGATTACATTAACATTCCACCACAAACGTGTAGTGTTTGACCTGTGATGTACGCGGACATATCAGAAGCAAGGAAAACAGTCGCATTGGCTACGTCGATTGGTTGTCCACCGCGTTTCAAAGGAATACTGTTTCTCCAGCTTTGAACCACTTCTGGATTCAAGGCGTCTGTCATTTCTGTTTCAATGAATCCTGGTGCAATCGCGTTGCAACGGATGTTACGAGAACCTAACTCAGCAGCAATGGACTTCGTGAATCCAATTAATCCTGCTTTTGATGCTGCATAGTTCGATTGACCTGCGTTACCTTTCACACCAACAACGGATGACATATTGATAATGGAACCACTACGTGCTTTCAACATGGGTTTTTGAACTGCTTTCGTTAAATTGAACGCTGATTTCAAGTTGGTATTAATGACTTCGTCCCATTGTTCTTCGGTCATACGCATCAACAACGTGTCACGTGTGATTCCTGCGTTGTTTACCAACACGTCAACTGTTCCGAATTCAGCCACGACGTCATCTACTAATTGTTGTGCTTGATCAAAATTAGAAGCATCCGAACGGAATCCTTTTGCTTTCCCTCCGTTTGCAGTCAATTCAGCTTCCAAAGCGCGCGCTTTTTCCTCTGACGACAAGTACGTAAAGGCAACTGTTGCACCTTGACGAACACATTCTTCTGCAATTGCTTTCCCGATTCCACGAGAAGCGCCTGTAATTAACACAATTTTATTAGCTAGTAATCCCATATTTTTTATTTTAATCAAAGATATAAATTCCTCACAAACTGAATTCGACTACTTCTGTTTGAATTCGATTGCTGTATAGATTTTCCATTTCGCCAAACGGTATTTGACAGATGTCCAAAGTACACCTAAGCCGTATGTCGTTGAACGCGCAAAATTAATCGAAGATGCTTCTTCAAAATACTTGGTTGGACAAGTTACCTCACCGATTTCGTAGCCTGCAAAGAAAATTTGCGCCAACATTTGATTGTCAAAGATGAAATCATCTGAATTCGACTCAATGTTGATTTTCGTAAAAATCTCTTTCGAAAAGGCACGGTAACCAGAATGGTATTCGGAGAGCTTTTGTGACATCAAGATGTTTTGAAACAAGGTCAAAAAGCGATTGGCAATGTATTTATACATCGGCATTCCGCCTTTCAAAGCCCCTTTTCCAAGGATGCGCGATCCAAGTACAACTGGGTACACATCGTACGCGATGATTCCTGAGATGGCATGAATCAGTTTTGGCGTGTATTGATAATCTGGATGCAGCATGATGATGATGTCCGATCCTAAACTTAAGGCTTTATCGTAACAAGACTTTTGATTTCCACCATAACCGCGATTCTGCTCGTGACGAACAATGTGTTGAATGCCGAGTTTACGTCCAACATCGCTGGTATTGTCTTTGCTCGCGTCATCGACTAAAACGACTTCATCCACAATATCAAATGGAATCTCAGCGTAAGTCATTTCGAGTGTTTCAGCCGCATTGTATGCTGGCAGAACGATACAGATTTTCTTTCCGTTTAACATGAAACAAAGTTAAGCGATTTGTTTCATAGTTCACTTGTTCAGAAGGAGTTTCTTTGACTGTAAAGCATAGAATATTTGACAAGAATACCTTAACTTTGAAAGATGATCAACGCTCCACTTGCCGAACGCATGCGACCAACGACACTCGATGAATACATCGGGCAAGCGCATTTATTAGCGGAAGGTGCAGCGTTAAGGCGTGCATTAGACGCCGGCGTGATTCCATCCATGATTTTCTGGGGTCCACCGGGAGTTGGGAAAACCACCTTAGCACAATTAATCGCCAAACACTTAGATCGTCCCATTCATACGCTTTCCGCTATTTCATCTGGCGTAAAGGATGTGCGAGAAGTCATCAACCGTGTAGAAAACGGTGGAATGTTTCAAGCAAAAGGAACGATTTTGTTCATCGATGAGATTCACCGCTTTAGCAAAGCACAACAGGACTCCTTACTTGGAGCCGTTGAAAAAGGAACGATTACATTGATTGGCGCAACAACAGAGAATCCATCCTTTGAAGTGATCTCTGCCTTGCTTAGTCGTTGTCAGACGTATGTACTAAAAGAACACACCAAAGAAGATTTACTTCACCTGCTTGATCGTGCAATCAATCAGGATTCTGTTTTAAACAAGAAAAAAATCACCTTAACGGAAACGAATAGTTTGTTAGCCATTTCAGGAGGTGATGCACGAAAACTCTTAAATGTTTTTGAGATCATCATTGGAACGTTTCAAGGTCAAACGGAAATTGACATTACGGACGAGGTCGTTTTGCAAAATGCCCAACAAAGTCTATCACGTTACGACAAGGACGGTGAACAACATTACGATATTATCTCTGCGTTTATAAAATCCATTCGAGGAAGCGATCCAAACGCAGCCATTTATTGGTTGGCACGAATGGTGGAAGGTGGCGAGGATCCAAAATTCATTGCGCGAAGGTTGTTGATTTCAGCAACGGAGGACATCGGACTAGCAAATCCAAATGCTTTGTTGTTAGCGAATGCCTGTTTTCAAGCAGTAGAAAGTGTGGGGTGGCCGGAATCGAGAATCATCTTGGCGGAATGCACCATTTACTTGGCTTCTTCGCCAAAAGGAAACGGAGCGTACATGGCGATTAACAAGGCGCAGCAATTGGTTCAGCAAACAGGAAATTTGGACATTCCACTCCCTTTGCGCAATGCACCGACAGCTTTAATGAAACAACTTGGCTACGGCGAAAACTACTTGTATAGTCACGATTATCCTGGAAATTTCGCTGAACAAGAATTTCTGCCAAATGAAATAAAGGGAACGAATTTCTTTCAAGCGGGAAGTAGCTCCAAAGAACAAGAAATAGCACAAACGATTTCCGCGTTATGGAAGGATAAATACCAAAAATGATGACAGCCATTCTATATTACTGTGTGGTTTATCCATTGTCCCTTCTGCCCTTGTGGATCCTTTATGGACTGAGTGATTTGGTGTTTCTCCTATTCATGAGTATTCTTCCTTACCGCAAGAAAGTCGTTCAAATCAATATAGAAAATTCTTTTCCTGACTTGAGTCCACGTGATCAAGCGGTTTTAGTACGCGGATTTTACCGTCATTTCTCCGATTTACTGATTGAAAGCATCAAGAATCTGAGTATTTCAAGAGAGGAATTAGTTCGACGAATGAAGGTGCTTAATCCCGAAGTCCTTCAAGAACTTGAGAAAAAAGGTAAATCCGTTTTATTCGTTTCCGGACACTTCAATAATTGGGAATGGTTTATTACTTCACAAGCCTTGTTAGTTCCTTTTGATTCCTACGGGATTGGCATGCCATTGAGCAATGGATTTTGGGACAAAAAGTTGACCGAGCGACGCCAACGATTTGGTTTGAAGGTCGTAAACGCAAAGAATTACAAAGAGATGTTTCAGCAAGAAAAAGCAGTTTCTGTTCTTGTGTTAACTGACCAAGCTCCAGCGGATGCGCGCAAAAGTTATTGGATGGAATTTCTTCAGCAGCCAACACCTATTCTTTTTGGCGTGGAACAAATGGCAAACGAATTTGATTTATCCGTTGTGCATTTTACCATGAAGAAAATCAAACGTGGACAGTATTCGGTAGAATTCCAAGTACTAACGGAAGACCCGAAAAGTCTTTCATATGGTGTTTTGACGGAAAAACATGTGAAATTATTGGAGGAAAGCATCATCGACCAACCGTGTAATTGGCTTTGGTCCCACAAGCGATGGAAACGAGAAATCCCAACTGACTTGAACGCTCTAAAAGCTGCTCAGAAGTCCAAATTTGAAGCTAAATACCGCTAATCCGCTATGAAAATCCTTCTCACACTTTTTCTGGTGATTTGCTTTGCTCGTCCGCCAAAATTTGAGGTCCTCACCTATTCCAATGCGAATGTTCACGCACGAAGCATTCAAGACTTTTCGAAAAATGAACTTCTCCTAGGTACTAACGAAGGTAAATTCGTGCTTATTTCGAAAAACGCGAAAAAACCAGTCAGCATGTATCTACCAACTACGGTTCATACCATAAAGGAAATTCGCGATGCGGACAAAAATGAACACTACTTATTTTTCATGCAGAGCAACGATGAGTCGCATGTACTTCGCGAAAAATGGAATGGAAAAGATGATCATTTATTGAACTTTTCGCATCACGGTAAACCCGTTTTTTTAGATGGAATTGAGTTGCAAGATAGTCTTGGATTTCTCATCGGAGATCCAGTTGATGGTGACTTTGCCTTATATCGCTCACAAAATTTCGGGGAATCCTGGGAAGCTTGTCCCGGAAAGGTCAACAGTCAAGCGAACGAAGCCGCTTATGCAGCAAGCGGCACGACGAATCACATCATCGATGGCGATTTTGTGTTTATCAGTGGTGGCGAAACAACACGTTTTATTTGGAGTGAAGATTTGGGAACATCTTGGCAATCTGTGAAGATTCCATTCGAGTCCTGCAAAACATGCGGAGCCTATTCACTGGCCTACAAAAACCGCAAAGAATTGGTCGCAGTGGGTGGCGATTACACCAGACCGAATGAATCGGTGAACACCTGCTTTTATTCATTGGATGGCGGTCAAAGCTGGCAAGCATCGAAGAATCCACCATCGGGATATCGCTCGTCAGTCATTTATGCAAAAGGAGTGTATTACGCTTGTGGAACAAATGGCATCGATTACTCAACTGATCACGGACAAAATTGGCTAAGGATTTCCACTGAAAATGGCTTATCCATGTGTACTGATAAAAAGTACTTGTACATTTCTTGTATGAAAGGGAAAGTACTCAAAATGAAATTGATGAAATAAAAAAAGGAGGACAAACGCCCTCCTTTCCATGTGTTTCAAGTTTGTTTTATTTCGCTTGAAGTGTATCTTCCATTGCTTGAGATACAGCCGATTTTTCCAAACGTAATTTCGTTCCTTCAGATTGAACCAATACAGTTGAGTCCGAAACTTCCAAAATTTTTCCGTGGATTCCACCGATGGAAACGATTTTGTCTCCCGCTTTTAATCCTTCACGGAATTTTTTCAATTCCTTTTGTTTTTTCATCTGTGGTCTGATCATGAAAAAATAGAATACTAAGACCATTAGTCCAAGCATCAATATACTTTGCATTCCTTGTCCGCCTCCCATAATTGTTGTTTTTAATTTATTAACGTATTTTTCCTTTTATCTCCAAAACGGTTACGGATGGTTCTGTATTCGCCATCACGGTAATCATCTTTTGGATTCTTTTCGAACTCAAGTTATCTGTTTTCACCTGAGCAATAATTTCACTGGATTCACCTGGTTGGATTGGATCCTCGGGCTCTTCTGCAACGGTACATGAACACGAAGGAGTCACATCTCCAATGACAAGCGGATAATCACCTGTATTCGTTACTTTAAATTTAGCGTTGATCACCTCCCCTTTCACTACCGTTCCTGCATCGAAAACCGTTTCGACTTCCATGGTTGTTTTTTGTCCAACCTGTAACTCTTCATTGTCGCCACAAGAGAATAAAAATCCAATCCCAAAAACTAAAACTATCTTTTTCATAAGTAGGGTATTAAGTAAGTAATCCTCGTCCAATTTTCACAATTTTTTTATCCTTCGTCAATTGCGTAATGGCCTTATCCAATACACCGTTGATAAACAAGTTGCTTTTCGGTGTGCTGTAAAATTTAGAAATCTCAATGTATTCATTCAAAGTCACCTTCGTTGGAATACTGCTACATGTTTGCAATTCAGTCAAGCCCATTTTCAATAAGAGGATATCCATTTTTGCAATTCGGTCCAATTCCCAGTTTTGTGCAAACTCCGCAATTAACGCTTCGTTTTCCTCGTTCATTTGAATGGTTTTACGCAAAAGGTTTACGATAAACTCTTTTTCATCGTCGTTTTCTTTGTATAGCGGAAGCACTTCAAACGAAGACCCTTCCGTCCACGTTTTCATGGTTTTCATCGCCATGGAACAACAAAGATCTAAATCGTCTGCCCAATAGATACTCTTCTCATCAAAGAAATATTGAATCAAATCAGAATTCGCGATTTCTGCCTTAAACAATTGCAACGCAAAAGCCATATCTTCTTCTAATCCTTCAGAATCGTTGTTCATATGTTCGAAGTACACTTCAGATTCAAGGATTGTCAGGTATAATTTTCTAAAGATTTCTTGACTCTCTGCTCCTAACCAATTGACTTTGCGGATTTCACTCAGTTTGGTCAGTTCGTAAGAGTTTTCGATTGCTTCAATCAACTTATTATTGACAAACTTCAGGTTTGGATTTAAGTCCTCTTCCGTTGGACGCATTTTCTTTTTATGCTCTTCCATGCGGTTTTGTCCAGCTCGTTTCAACTCTGGTAGCGTCATGATCATGAATAAATACATGTCATACATTCGTTCCACCGCTGAAAGCAATTCTTTTTCAGCTTTGAGGATACTTTCCTCTTCGCTTTGAAAGAAAGCGTAAAGAATTTGGAGTACTTTAATTCGTAAGTGTCTTCTATTAAGCATTCTGGTTTTTTACAGATTCAAACTTCCTTTGGACTGAACACGTTCTTCAGACATTTTATTCGCAATCTGATACGTAGGAACACCTTCGTCTTGTGAACGTTTCACAATATTGTAGATTGTTCCGTAAATTTCTTCTGCTTTTTGATGTGCCCAATCAAGGGTTAATCCTTCCACTTCGGAGAAACAGTTAATCACACCACCCGCATTGATGGCAAAATCAGGAGCATAAACGATACCTCGCTTCATCACTTCTAATCCATGTATTTTCTCGTCCTTTAATTGATTGTTCGCTGCACCGGCTATTACCGAGCAAGACAAACGCGCTAATGTATCGTCGTTCACTGTTGCACCAAGTGCACAAGGAGCGTAAATATCCATTTTCACATCATAAATAGCGTCTGGCTCTACGATCGTTGCACCATATTTCTCGGAAACACGTTTCAATGCTTCTTGATTGATGTCCGTAATGAATACATTCGCATTTTCTTTGGCTAAATGGGAAACTAGGTATTCACCTACGTGCCCAACACCTTGAACAGCAATGGTTTTCCCACTTAAGTCATCGCTACCATATTGCATTTTCGCTGCAGCTTTCATTCCCATATACACACCGAAGGCCGTAACGGGAGATGGGTCACCACTTTTTCCAGGTAAACCAACTACGTAGTTTGTTTCCTCACTTACCCACTGCATATCCGATGGAGAAATTCCCACATCTTCCGCTGTGATGTATTTACCTGCAAGTCCATTGACAAATTGACCAAAACGACGGAAAAGCGCTTCAGATTTTTGGGTTTTTGAGTCACCAATAATCACTGCTTTCCCTCCACCAAGGTTTAATCCCGAAATGGCATTTTTATAGGTCATTCCACGAGACAAACGAAGAACGTCGTTCAACGCTTCCATTTCATTGTTGTACATCCACATGCGCGTTCCACCTAAGGCAGGACCCAAAACCGTGTTATGCACAGCGATGATAGCTTTTAATCCAGTAGCGTGATCATTACAAAATAGGATTTGTTCGTGTCCCAAAGTGGACATTTGTTGGATAACAGGATTTGAATTCAAATCTGTTAAGGAAGTAACTGTCAAATCAGACATGTTTTTGCTTGAGTTCGTTAACTAATCAGATGAATGGTTACTTTTGTAACGCTATTCAACGCTGGCAAAATTAGAAAATAAAACATGAAGTCCCTTCAATACTTAAATAAATATTTCCTAAAATATAAATGGCGCTTGCTGTTGGGAATCATTTTTACCGTTGTGAGTAATTATTACGGGGTTCAAATGCCGATTTACTTTAAGAATGCCATTGATCAATTTCAAGCAAATTTCACGGAATCCAAGCCCAACGATTTTCTTTGGTTAGCCCTTCAGTTAGGTGGATTCTACATGATCTTGTCATTGGCGAAAGGATTCTTTTTGTTTTTGATGCGTCAAACCATTATCGTGATGTCGAGATACATTGAATTCGACCTGAAAAATGAAATCTACACGCATTACCAAACGCTGGATCAAGGATTCTTTAAACGTAATGCAACCGGGGATTTAATGAACCGAATTTCAGAGGACGTAGGATTGGTGCGCATGTACCTTGGACCAGGAATCATGTACATCATCAACTTGATCATCGCTTTCACCTTGATCGTTACTCAGATGATTCGAATCAGTCCATCGTTAACGCTCTGCGTGTTGATTCCACTTCCAATAATGTCCATATTGATATACCGTGTTTCTTCGCGCATGAACGCCATGAGTGCACTGGTACAAAAAGAACAATCGCTTTTATCCACTTTGGCGCAAGAAACCTTCTCTGGTATTCGCATCATCAAAGCATACAACCGTGAAAAAGAGACCGAAGAAAAACTAGGTCAAAGTGCGGAGAATTACAAAAAACAAAGCATGCGCTTGGTTCTTGTAAATGCATTTTTCATTCCAACCATTATGTTTTTAATTGGCATCAGCGTTTTGATTGCGGTTTATTATGGTGGAATTTTATCTTTCACTGGACCGAAAGCAGAACGTATTACCATTGGAAGCATCGTTGCCTTTATCATGTTCGTCAATAGTCTAACTTGGCCCTTTGCCAGTTTGGGATGGGTTTCCAGCATCATTCAACGCGCGTCGGCCTCACAGAAACGCATCAACGAATTTTTATTAACAAAACCGACAATTGAAAATACCGTTACGAGTCCCTTCGATTTTCAAGGCAGCGTTGAATTCAAGAACCTTACGTTTCAATATCCAGTCACGAACATCAAGGCCGTTTCCAATGTTTCCTTCCACGTTCAAAAGGGAGAAACCCTCGCTATTGTTGGACATACAGGCAGTGGGAAATCGACCATTAGTTCTTTATTGATGCGCCAATACGATGCTCAGGAAGGATCTGTATTCATTGATGGAATTCCATTAACGGACATCAATCTACATGCATTCCGTGCTCAAACGGGAATCGTGCCACAAGATGTGTTTTTATTCTCTGACACGATTCGTGAAAACGTTCAATTCGGCATCAATGATCGTCAATGTACCGAAGAAGAACTCATTGAAGCCTGTAAAATGACGCATGTTTATCACAATATACAAGGATTCCCGGATGGATTCGATACTTTGCTCGGTGAACGTGGCGTCAATTTAAGTGGTGGACAAAAACAGCGTATTAGCATTGCCCGTGCTTTATTGAAAAAACCGAAGTTGTTGATTTTAGATGATTGTTTGTCCGCCGTGGACACCGAAACGGAGGAAATCATTTTAAGCAACTTGGAAAAAGGAAAAGAAGACCGGACCACCATCATCATCAGTCACCGAATTTCCACCATCCGAAATGCAACAAAAATCATTGTCATCAGCGATGGCGAAGTCGTTGAAAGTGGAAATCACGAAGCGCTAATTAGCCAAAAAGGAACCTACTTCGACATGCACGAACAGCAGCTGCGTCAAGAAGAAAATTGAAAAAACAACCCTATCTCTGAATTTATTAACACACATTTGTTTGTTTTTTTTTGAAACAACTCGTTGATTTTCAGCGTAAGTTAGCTCAAACTTTAAAACAAACAACTATGAAAAAGTTTATGATTTTTGTCAGTGCATTAACGTTGTCAGGAACAATGTTCGCACAAAAACCTGCGAGTGATGACGCTCATTATTCGTTAGAAGGACTAGCTAACTTGAATACCACTGATGGTATGAATTGGACAGCACCTTCCATTCGTTTACGTTATTTTGTAAACGACAATATTGCAGCGCGTCTTCAATTTGGATTTGGCGGTGATGGTACGTCCGTTGCTGGAGTCCCAAGTACTGAATCTTACACGTATTTTGAAAATCCTGACGGAACTGGTGCTTCTGGAACGCAAGAAATCAAAAGAGGTGCATACAATCTTCAATTAGGTGCGGAATACCATCTAAAAGGAACAGAAAAAATGTCACCATACTTTGCGTTAGGTGTAAATTTAGGTGGAGGAAGCTATGATGAAACATGGACTAATTCAGATGGTACATCTTATGTGAATGGATTGAATGCAACAGTTGCTGGAGGATATTCAACTTTCGGAGTAAGTCTTGGTGCTGGATTCGACTATTACATTGCAGAAAATTTATATGTAGGTTTGGAAATGAATCTTTCTAAATCAAATGTAAGCTATGATGCAGGAGTTGTAACTGTTGGAGGTGTCGTAGCTGGATACGAGCCTGCATACAAAGAATCTTACACGAACATTGGAGCTGCACATGGTTCTGTTCGTATTGGTTGGAGATTTTAATATCTTAACTTGAAATGTATAAAGGGGGCTTCGGCCCCCTTTTTTTATGCATAATAAAAACAATTCTTACCTTTGCCCCCGTTATGAAAGAAAGAAATCGCATTGAAGTTTGCTTTACACCAGGAGAATACGAATATTTCAAAGGAGAATACGAAATCGTTGTCGTAATTGATGTGCTCCGCGCAACATCAGCTATTTGCGCTGCGTTTGCCAACGGAATCAACTCCATTATTCCAGTTCCGACCGTAGAGGAAGCTTGGGAATATAAGAAAAAAGGATACTTGGCTGGAGCAGAGCGCAAAGGACAAATTGTAGAAGGATTTGACTTTGGAAATTCACCCTTTTCTTACATGCGGGAGGACTTCAAGGGACAAGACGTCGTGTTAACAACAACGAATGGAACCAAGTCACTGGACGTGGCCAAAGATGCCGATATCGTTGTCGTTGGATCGTTTTTAAACCTTCAATACTTGAGCGAATGGCTCGTAAAACAAGAAAAAAACATTCTATGTCTTTGTTCTGGATGGCAGGATAAATTTAATTTAGAGGATACTATTTGTGCTGGAGCGATTTCAGACTTCTTGATTACATCTGGGAAATTTACTTCGGAGGAAGATTCCAGTATTGCCGCAAAATACTTATATTTATCTGCAAAGGACAATTATTTAGGTTACTTAAAATCAAGTTCTCACCGTCGTCGATTGAAGAATTTAAACTTAAACGAGGACATCAAATATTGCCTGACACCTAATCAAACGAATGTTATTCCGATTTTAAAGGATGGTAAATTGGTTCAATTATAAAACAGTATTTATTGTTCTGCTTTTGGGCGGACTACTTCAAAGTAGCACAAAGAAATCAGACAAAGTAAACTGGGGATTTTTTGGACACAAACGAATTAACCGCATCGCTGTTTTTACCCTACCCGCTCCAATGTTTGGATTTTACAAGGAACACATTGAATTTCTCACCGATCATGCCGTGGATCCCGATAAACGTCGATACGCCATGGAAGGAGAAGCACAATGCCACTACATAGACTTAGATCATTACTATACCGCTGGACAAAGTCCATTTGAGATCATTCCACGTCGCTGGACAGATGCGGTCGCTAAATTCAGCGAGGACACGCTACAAGCTTACGGAATTGTTCCTTGGCACATTGTCCAAATGAAATACCGACTACAAAAAGCCTTTGAAGCAAAGAATGTCGACTTAATCTTGAAATACTCTTCGGATCTTGGACATTACATTGGAGACGCGCATGTTCCTTTGCACACTACAGAAAACTACAACGGACAATTGACAGGTCAACGCGGAATTCACGGATTATGGGAAAGTCGATTGGTTGAAATCAATGCAGAGGACTACGATTACTTTGTTGGGAAGATTAAGTACGTTTCGAACGTGCAAGACTTCGCCTGGGATGCTGTGCGCGCCTCTCACCTAGCCTTGGATTCAGTCTTACGCATTGAAAAGGAATTAACGAAGGAATTTCCATCAGACCGTAAATACAGTTACGAGCAACGTGGAAACACGACGATATCTGTTTATTCCCAGGAATTTTGCGAAGCCTATCACCGACGAATGAACGGCATGGTCGAGCGACGACTGAAAGCAGCGATTTTAGCAGTTGGCTGTATTTGGTACACCGCATGGGTGGATGCTGGTCAACCTGACCTCACTAAACTCCAAACAGTACCACCGTCCGCTGAGTTACTCAAAGAGTTTGCAGACTTGGACGCACACTTCCACAATGACAAACATTTTGGGCGGATTTGTGAGTGAGGGAATTCAAAAAACCTGTTTTACTGTTTTTAGTTGAACTGTTGTATAATTCAAAAAACTCGTTAAACGTTTTTGGTTGAATCGTTTTTTAATTCAAAAAACTGTTTAACTCAAGCTGCGGTAACGGATGCGTTTTGGTCCGGAGTCACCGAGGCGTTTGCGACGGTTTTCTTCGTATTCTGAGTAGCTTCCTTCGAACCAATATACTTGTGAGTCTCCTTCGAATGCGAGGATGTGTGTGCATATACGGTCCAAGAACCAACGGTCGTGGGAAATGACCACGGCACAGCCCGCAAAGTTTTCGATTCCTTCTTCGAGTGCGCGCAAGGTGTTTACATCGATGTCATTGGTTGGTTCATCGAGCAACAACACATTCGCTTCGGTTTTCAAGGTCATGGCAAGGTGCAGACGGTTTCGCTCTCCTCCGGATAGAATTCCAACTTTTTTGTTTTGATCCGCTCCGATGAAATTAAATTTCCCTAAATAGGCTCTTGAATTGATTTTCTGATTCCCAATCTCCACGTATTCAAGTCCGTTGGAAACCACTTCGAAGACCGTTTTATCTGGATGAATGTCCTTGTGTGTTTGATCCACGTAGCCAATTTTCACTGTTTCTCCAACCGTAAATTCTCCTTGGTCTACTTTGAGTTCGTCCATGATCATTTTGAAGATGGTGGTTTTACCAGCTCCATTCGGACCGATAATTCCAACGATACCCGCTGGTGGTAATTTGAAGTTCAAATCATCGTACAACATTTTATCTCCAAATGACTTACCTACGTGAACAGCATCAATCACATTGTTCCCCAAACGTGGTCCATTTGGAATCGGAATCTCCAAAATCGCATCTTTTTCACGTGCGTCCTCCGACAACATTTTATCGTAGTTCTGCAAACGTGCTTTGCTTTTCGCTTGACGAGCTTTGGGATTCATGCGCACCCATTCTAACTCTCGCGCCAACATTTTTTGACGTTTGGATTCAGATTTCTCCTCTTCTTTCAAACGGTTTCCTTTCTGCTCCAACCAAGATGAATAGTTTCCTTTCCAAGGAATTCCTTCGCCACGGTCTAATTCAAGAATCCATCCCGCAACATTGTCCAAGAAATAACGGTCGTGGGTTACGGCAATCACCGTTCCTTTGTATTGCTGTAAATGTTGTTCTAACCAATCGATTGACTCTGCATCCAAGTGGTTGGTCGGCTCATCGAGCAAAAGAATATCTGGATTCTGCAACAACAAACGACAAAGTGCTACTCTACGTTTCTCTCCACCGGATAGTGTTCCAATTAACTGATCGTCTGGTGGACAACGCAAGGCATCCATTGCACGTTCGAGTTTTGTATCCAATTCCCAGGCATCCAATGCGTCAATTTTATCTGAAACTTGTCCTTGACGAGCAATCAATTTGTCCATTTTATCTGGATCATTGAGGATTTCCTCATCCATGAACGCCGCATTGATTTCTTCGTATTCCTTCAAGGCATCAACTGTTTCTTGCGCTCCTTCCATCACCACTTCTTTCACGGTTTTGGTTAAATCCAAATCTGGTTCCTGCGCTAAATAGCCAACAGTGTATCCCGGTGAAAATACCACATCTCCTTGAAAAGATGGATCTAGTCCAGCAATGATTTTCATCACGGTCGACTTCCCGGATCCATTGAGTCCGATGATGCCGATTTTTGCCCCATAGTAAAAGGACAAGTAAATATTTTTAATGATCTGTTTTCCAAGTGGCGTTGTTTTGGAAACTCCCACCATGGAGAAAATGATTTTTTTATCGTCTGACATTCTTGTTTATTTTATTAGGCAAAAGTAAAATTTAGATCGTGAAGTTGACTAATCCAATTTCACTTTATCGTATTCTTTGTTTTTCAAAATCTCCACCGCACGTTGAAGAATCTCATTGGATTCATTGTACACTTGGAACATTTCGTTTACTCCCCAAAGATCTTGGGCAATCAGTGATTTCAATCGAAGTTTAATTAAATGTTCACTCGTTTTGTATCCAACTTCATCGAACTTCAACTCCGGATCTTCCTTTTGAACGTATGCAAAGAATGCATCCATGAATGCCTGATCAGCCGTAAACGTATTTTTAAACACTTCAAAACTTGGATACAACGATTTCAAAGAAGCACGTTGATTATTTACATAGTTAAAGGAATAGTTGTTCAAATGTCCGCCTTGAACCAACTCGCCAAAATACTTCGAATTCTCTGTCGTATCTAATGGAACAAAGAAGTCCGGCATGATTCCACCACCACCATAAACTGTACGATGTGTTTTCAAGGTTTCGAATTTCAAGGAATCTGGCATTTTAATGGAATCCGCATGAATAAACTCTCCATTCAAAAAACGCTGCGTGATATCCTTGCGGTAGGTTTCTGTATCCTCGTAAGGTTTCTGAATAAATCTTCCTGTTGGTGTGTAGTAACGTGCAATCGTCAAACGAATCTCCGATCCATCAGATAGCGGCATTGGACGTTGAACAAGTCCTTTTCCGTAGGTTCTGCGTCCAACGATGAGTCCACGATCCCAATCTTGAATGGAACCCGAAAGAATCTCGCTCGCACTTGCACTGTATTCGTCCGTCAACAAGATCAATTTCCCTGTCTCAAACAATCCTTTTTTACCTGCACGCAAATTGCTACGTGGTTGTGCTCTTCCTTCGGAGTAAACGACTAATTTATCTCCAGACAAAAACTCATCCGCTAATTTGTGTGCCGCATCCAACAATCCACCACCATTTCCTTGCAAGTCGAAAATCAAGTTTTTCATTCCTTGAGCTTTCAATTGATTCATCGCTTTCAACACTTCCTCCATCGTTGTACGGGAGAAACTGTTTAGTTTGATGTATCCCGTTTCTTGGTCAATCATGTAAGAAGCATCCACGGAATAAACAGGGATTTTATCTCTTGTCACCGTGTATTCCAAAATTTTATTTCCCTTTCTACGCACAGTGATTTTCACTTTTGTTCCAAGTTCACCCATTAATTTTGTGCGCACTTCTTGGTTTTTTAGTCCAACCCCAGCAATATTCGCTGCATCTACTGCGATGATTTGATCTCCGGGCAAAATTCCCAATTTCTCTGACGGACCACCAGGAATCGTTGCAACCACGTGAAGGGTATCCTTCATGATTTGAAAACGGATTCCAATTCCTACAAAACTCCCGTTAATCGTCGATTGTGCTTCGTTTAATTCCTCTGCAGGAATATACGTTGAATGCGGATCTAATTTCTCCAACATCGCAATAATCGCTTCCTCTGTCAATTCTTTTCCATTCACTGGATCCACATAAAAACGAAGAATGTTGTCCATTACTTCATCAAATTTCTGTGAAGTACTGCGCTCAGATGGATCAAACTGACTGAATCCAATCATTGGAAGCAGACAGATGTATAGTAAAAAGATTTTTTTCATCGGTTTTGATTTTGAAAGAGAAAAACAAAAATAGTAACTCCCTCGGATGAATGGACAGAAACATTAACTTTGTTTAAAAGATTTTTGAAATCTATGAAGAAAGGAAAAAACCATCGATTAAAAACGTATCTCAGAAAATCTGGTAAAATACTGAGTACCTTTTCCAAATGGTTTTCCATCATTCTTTTTTCCTACCTATGCATCTACTTTGTTCTTTCGTTTATTCTCTCCCGAATTACCGTGGAGGGAGAAAACCAAAAAAAATCACGTATTAAAATTTACTTGATGAAGTCTGGTGTTCATACGGACTTTGTCCTGCCTATAAAAAACGACATTATCGATTGGACCAAGTCCTTCCCAAGAGAAAACACCGGATTCAAGGACAGCACAACGAAACTCATTGCCATTGGCTGGGGAGACAAAAACTTTTACATGAATACGCCAGAATGGGCAGATTTAACGGTGAAAACAGCCGTTTCCGCCATGACCGGACTTGGCGCCTCGGCCATTCATGCGACGTACCACTACGAAATCTTGAGCGATCGTCCGGTGATTCAATTGTACCTATCTAAAAAACAATACCGAGAATTGGTTAAATACATTCAAGATCAATTGGTCATCAACAAGAAGGGAAATACGGTTTACCTTCCCGCACAAAACAAAAAAGTGGTGAGCGGAAACGATGCTTTTTATGCTGCGAATAACCGATACAGCATGATGTTAACCTGCAATTCATGGATTAATCGTGGATTAAAAGCTTGCCATAAACGCGCTTGTTTGTGGACTCCTTTTGCCGGGGGAATTTTTTATCAGTATGGAAAATAAACGCCTAACCCTCGTCCTTTTTCTATGTTGCCATCTTTCAATTTTTGGACAAATGATTCCATTGGATAACGCACAGCGATTTATTGTTTTCATCAACGGGAATCGTGGACCTAAAGCAAATCACGAGACAACAGACAATCGACTTCACGTGAAAGATCCAACAGGATATTGGTATGCGATTGACGATACCATTCTGACTAGATTTCCTGGAGTTACTCCCGTATATTTTGACGGACATCATCCCGTTGGCACATCCCAACACCGAACGGAATTCAATTTTGCAAAGTCCTATTTTTTCTCTCGTTTTTGTAGGATTTCCAAACGCAGTCGATGGGTTTTGAATAAAAAACCGAATCCAGAAGGATTTCAATTACGCGTTAAAAATGGACAAATCGCTGGAGAAAACCTGTTGAATTACTTTGCACAAAAAGGAATCCCCTTGGATCAAGTGAAAATCGATATGGTTTGTCACAGCATGGGCTACGCCTACTCACTGGGAATGTTTGACGCGTTAAAATCCAAAGTGAGCTTTGGTAAACTATTGATCCTGTCACCGGAAAACGCGAGTGCACAGGGACGCGACTGGACGTATTTCGAGGAAGTTTGGCAGTATGGTGCACGTGCCGACGACAAACAATCCGATCCCATTTGTTACCAAGATGGCATCGCGCCGCAGGTAGCCGTTCCGGGAATCGAAACTGTACCAGCTACAAAAGGTGGACGAATTTTCATTCCATCAACGTGGCCAAAGAGCAAAAAAGGATTTATCAAAAGTCATCACCTCTTGTATTACCAATGGTTTCATGAAATCAAACCGGGTGATCGCGGATACTTTCAACTAGCGAATTAAAGGACTTTTTTGAATGCGATTTCCTGTGAAATTCTAGCTGGACTCCAAACGTGTAATTCCCGAAAATTCTTAACTTTGGGACCAATGATTCAGACTAATTCCGACCTCAAACCCTATAACACCTTTGGCATTTCCGTCAAAGCTGATCGTTTTGCCAGATTTTCCTCGATTCCGGAACTTCAAACGGTTCTTCGTGAACAAATGAATGATCCGTTATTAATTCTAGGAGGCGGAAGTAATTTACTGCTAACGAAAGATTTTCATGGACTTGTTTTAAAAAATGAAATTCTGGGCTTTGAAGTCATTTCAGAAACGGATGATTTCGCGGTAGTTCAGTCAGGCGCTGGAGAAACGTGGCATGAGTTCGTGATGAAATGCATTGATTTAAACTTGAGTGGACTAGAAAACTTAAGTTTAATTCCGGGAAGTGTTGGAGCGAGTCCAATGCAAAACATTGGTGCATACGGTGTGGAAATCAAAGACTGTTTTGAATCGCTAAGCGCTTACCACTTGGAAAGTGGAGAAGTTCACACCTTCGATAAACAAGCGTGTGCATTCGGATACCGAGAAAGTGTGTTCAAGCACGAACTAAAAGGACAATACGTCATTTGCACGGTTTCCTTTCGTCTAAAAAAGAATGCGTCAGTGAATACTTCGTATGGAGCGATATCCTCAGAATTAGAAAAACAAGGAATCAGCAATCCAAGCATACGCGATGTGAGCAACGCAGTAATCGCGATACGTCAATCGAAACTTCCAGATCCTAAAGTCATCGGAAATGCGGGAAGCTTCTTCAAGAATCCAATTGTAGCGAATGCTGTTTACGAGGCCATAAAATTGACTTATCCCGAAGCACCATTTTACCCTGTAGATGAACAACACGGAAAATTAGCTGCAGGATGGTTGATTGAAAAGGCTGGATGGAAAGGGAAAACCATTGAAACATATGGTATTCACACATTGCAAGCATTAGTATTAGTGAATTATGGAGGAAGTACAGGGAATCAAATCTATGACTTATCTTCGCAAATTATTTCTGACATAGAATCCAAGTTCGGAGTGACCTTGGAACGCGAAGTCAACATATTGTAAATAAAGGCACACACAAGGCATGAAAGTTTCATACAACTGGTTAAAAAAATACATTCAAACAGATTTAATCCCCGAAGACTTGGGTAAAATCCTTACCGACACTGGACTCGAAGTAGAAAGTATTGATAAAATTGAAGCCATTGAAGGTGGATTACAAGGTGTTGTTATTGGACACGTATTGAGCTGTGAAAAACATCCAGATGCCGACAAATTAAACGTGACAACCGTTTCCATTGGAACAGAAGAACTACAAATTGTTTGTGGCGCACCCAATGTTGCCGCTGGACAAAAAGTCGTTGTAGCGACAGTTGGAACAACATTGTATCCTTCTCCAGGCGAAGCATTTCACATTAAAAAAGCAAAAATTCGCGGAGTTGAATCCTTCGGAATGCTTTGCGCAGAGGACGAATTAGGCATTGGACACTCGCATGCAGGAATCATCGTTCTTCCAGAGAATACAGCAATTGGAACACCTGCAAGTGCATACTTTGATTTATCGGACGATTATCAAATCGAGATTGGATTAACACCGAACCGCGCAGATGCCATGGGACATATTGGTGTAGCGAGGGACATCAAAGCGTCCTTGAATTTTCATCAAAAATCGAATCTATCCATACAGTGGCCTACAGTTGATGCTATCGTTGTTTCTGGAAATCTTCCCATTGAAGTGTTCATCGAAAACCAAGAAGATTGTTTGCGTTATTGCGGGGTGAGCATGGACAATGTTCAAGTTGCTCCATCACCGGAATGGTTGCAAAAAGCATTGAGATCTGTCGGACTGAATCCGATTAACAACATTGTAGATATTAGCAATTTCGTCATGCGCGAATTGGGAACGCCATTGCATATTTTCGATGCAAAAGCATTGAAGGGAAAAGTACATGTGCGGTCATCGAAAAACGAAGAAACGATTGTGACCTTGGATCAAGTAGAACGAAAGTTAAACGGGACCGAATTACTAATTACCAACGGTGACGAAGCGCTTTGCATTGCTGGAGTATTAGGGGGAGCAAGCTCCGGCGTTTCCAACGAAACGACTCAAATTTTCATTGAATCCGCGTTATTTGACGCAGTGAACATCCGTAAATCAGCACGCCTGCACGGACTAAACACAGACGCTAGTTTCCGCTTTGAACGTGGGGTTGATCCATCCTTAACCATGTACGCGTTACAACGTTGTGTTCAGTTAATCCAAGAGATTGCTGGTGGAAATGTTGGAATGGAAACATACGATTGGACAGGAAATATCCCGCAGAATAAAAACATAAGCATTTCTTTAAGTAGAGTTAATCAACTTATTGGATGTGAAATAGATAAGGAGTCCATTTTTAACATTTTATCCAACTTGGATATCCTCGTTTTAGCCGAAAATGGGGACGAATTAAGCATTGAGATCCCAGCATACCGCGTTGATGTCACACGTGAAGCGGATGTGATTGAAGAAATCCTTCGCATCTTTGGATTCAACCTTGTTCCGATTCCTGAGAAGTGGAATTTATCTTTACCTATTGCACCGAAAATCAACAAAGATCAATTGCAACGCAGCATCGCGGAGTTATTGGTTGGAAAAGGATTCTCTGAAGTGATGAACAACTCCTTAACCAAAAGTACTTATGTGAGTCAATTGGGAATGGGACAATTACAAGATGAGCATTCCGTTCGCATGTTGAATCCTTTAAGTCAGGACTTGGATGTCATGCGTCAATCCTTGCTTTTTGGACTGCTTGAAAACGTTGAGCGCAACCAGAACCGTCAATCTCCGAACCTTCGCATGTTTGAGTTCGGAAAAACGTATGCAAAATACAGCAACGGATACGCTGAGTCGTCACAGCTGATTGTTTGCATGACCGGACAAGCGCATTCAGACAATTGGTTAACGCCGGAGAAAGGAAAAGACTCGCTTGTTTCCTACTATCAATTAAAAGGACTTGTGATGGGCTTATTAGAACGCCTTGGTTTCGCTGGACAACTTCAAGAGAAGGAATTGAAAAGTCTTTTGTTTTCCGATGGACAATCCATTGAATTGCATAAAAAAACGATTGCAGAGTGCGGCTGGGCTACTCCAGAGCAATTAAACGCTTTCGGAATCAAGAATCCAGTGTATTACGCTGTAATTCAGTGGGATCAATTGCTCGAATTGTTGAACCGTGTCAAAATTGAATATTCGGAGTTACCGAAGTCCTTTGCTATCCGTCGCGACTTCTCTTTACTGATAGACAAAAACATTCAATTCGATGAATTGCGTCAAACGGCCATGCAAGCTGACAAGAAGTTGTTAAAATCCGTAGGATTATTCGATGTGTACGAAGGCAAAAACCTCGAAGAAGGAAAGAAATCCTACGCACTGTCGTTCATCCTTCAGGATGGAGACCGAACGCTTACAGACCAGGAAATTGATGCGTGCATGTCCAAAATACAGGCGAATCTCGAAAAAGAGTGCGGCGCAACATTAAGAAATTAAGGGCATAAAAAAAGTCCTAACGTTGAGGTCAGGACTTTCATCTATTTCTTTTCAGTTCAATTAACTGTTAGAATATCTTTCAAGATTCAAGTTTGCAGCAAGTTCTTCACCACCCAAAACAAGGATTTTTTTACACTTGTTTGTCTCCACCCATAAATCAAGGTTGGAAATTCCCACCATCAGTGTTCCGTTGATATCGATTTTATGTACAGGCTTTTGTTGCTTGTCGTAGGCCTTTTTAATCTCTTGAATTTCTGGTGTTAACTCTTGGTTTTGATTGAATATCAATAAACTATCCGTTCGATCGAAAAAGTCAGGGAGTTTATCCGAAACCTGCACTACTTCACCTGCGCGTGCAGATGCCCATGCTGAAATCGCATTTGAAAATTTATTTCCCGTTAATAAAAAGATAGTCTCTGCTTTCATTCCCTTTCACAATTGTCCGCAAATATAGCGCTTAAAAGCTTTCGTTAATTTTAATACCCTAAAATTTTCAAATAATCTTGAGCGGTTTGCTCTTCACTGAAAATTTCCGTTTGAATAGAACCATTTTCATCACGACGAATCAAGATGTGTTTCGGCTCGGGAATCAAGCAATGCTTAAGTCCACCAAAGCCACCTATCGTTTCTTGATAAGCTCCTGTATTGAAGAAACCGATATACAATACATTGTTTCTATCGAATTTCGGAAGGTAAATGGCATTCGAGTGTTGCTCTGAATTGTAGTAGTCATCGCTGTCACACGTTAATCCACCCAAAAGCACACGTTCATAATCTTCGTGCCATCGGTTGATTGGCAACATGATGAAGCGCTGATTAATTGCCCAAGTATCCGGTAGGTTCGTCATGAAAGAGGAATCGATCATGTTCCATTTTTCACGGTCGTTCTGTTGTTTTTGATGAAGGACACTGAAAATCGCTCCACCACTCTCTCCAACCGTGAAGGAACCGAATTCCGTAAAGATGTTCGGTTCTGGAATTTCATTGTCATTACACACGCGTTTTACCTGTGTCAAGATCTCGCGAACCATGTATGCGTAATCGAAATCGAACGCGAGGGATTTCTTAATTGGGAATCCACCGCCGATATTCAAGGAATCTAATTCCGGACAAAGTTTCTTTAAATCCGAATAGACACGTAAACATTTTGTCAATTCATTCCAATAATACGCTGTATCGTTGATCCCCGTATTAATAAAGAAATGCAGCATTTTCACGCGCACTCTTGGATTTTCTTTAAGGATCGCTTTGTAGAAAGGAACGATTTCACGGTAACGAATTCCAAGTCGCGAAGTATAGAACTCGAACTTCGGTTCCTCTTCAGACGCGATGCGAATCCCAATATTCAATTCCTTCGTTGTAATGGCAATCAAACGTTTTAACTCATCGATGTTATCCACCACTGGAATCACGCGTAAATAATCCTCTTCGATTAACGTCGCGATGTTATTTAAGTATAATTCGGGTTTGTATCCATTGCAAATGACAAAACGACCTTTCTCTAATTTTCCGGTGTCCACCAAATTACGAACGATATCAATATCGAAAGCAGATGAAGTCTCAATGTGGACATCGTTTTTTAGTACCTCATCCAATACGAAGGAAAAGTGATTGCTTTTTGTACAATAGGAATAGTGATATTTCCCTGTATAACCAAGATTCATGATGGCTTCACGAAACCAACCTTTGGCACGTTGAATATTATTGGAAACTTGAGGTAAATAATTGAACTTCAATGGAGTACCGTACTCATTGATCAAGCGCATTAAATCAATCCCATGGAAAAACAAACGGTCCTCACGGAGATTAAACTCATTTTGAGGAAAATCAAATGTTTGCTCGATTAAGTCAATGTATTTCGTTCTCATTTGCGTGTAATTCTATTCAATTCGATTTGTAAAAATGGCTCAAGCACTTCAATTGGACGAGCCAAAACCGCATTGCCGTTCACTTCTACGATTGGACGTTCAATTAGTTTCGGATTATCTGCCATTAACTGAAGAATTTCATCTTCTGTTAACATAGTAGCTTTTTGAGCTTCCTTGAAAATCACTTCGTTTCGTCGAACAAGTTGCGAAGGCTTCATATTGAGCTTTGTCAACAAGTCCTGTAATTCATCGACTGACAATGGATTCTTGAGGTGATTTCGCACGTCAAAATCATGATTTGCGTTACTTAAATAGTCCACGCACAAGCGACTTTTAGAACAGGAAGGATTATGATAAACTTTCATCTGAATTCATTGAAGGGCAAAATTACTCATTTCAACTGATTTCATTTGTCTAAAAGGACGCTGTTTAAAACTTAAGTGAAAATGATGAAGTTCTGACGCCACATGTTCTGCCTATTATCTACTTTTGAGAAGAAAATCAATTTTACATGTCCTATCTCGACGAACTGAACGACAGTCAACGCGTAGCAGTTGAACACATCTATGGTGCAACAATGGTCATTGCAGGCGCTGGATCCGGAAAAACAAGGGTCCTCACCTACCGCATTGCCCACATGATGGAACAAGGCATTGATCCGTTCAACATTCTCGCTTTAACCTTTACGAATAAGGCCGCCAAAGAAATGACGGAGCGAATTGGTAAAATTGTTGGTGGCGGCGAAGCGAAAAACATTTCCATGGGAACCTTTCACTCGGTATTCTCTAAATTGCTTCGTTTCAACGCAGACCGAATTGGTTTTCCAAATAATTTTACAATTTACGACACCCAAGACTCTAAAAGTCTGTTAAAAGACATCATCAAAGAATTTAGTTTAGATGATAAAACCTACAAAGTCAATCAGGTTTTTGGTCGCATTTCCGCAGCTAAGAATAATTTAGTCTCTCCGGAGGCTTACCAAGGAAATGAAGAAATTCAATTGGAGGATAAACAAACACGTCGTCCCGAAATTGGACGCATTTACCAGTCCTATGCGAATCGCTGTCAAAAAGCTGGTGCCATGGACTTTGATGATTTATTGTACTATACCAATGTCTTACTCCGTGATTTTCCGGACGTGTTGCATTACTACCAACAGAAGTTTCAATACATTTTGGTGGATGAGTACCAGGATACGAATTACGCACAGTACTTAATTGTCAAAAAACTGGCTGCTGCGTATCAGAATATTTGCGTGGTTGGAGATGATGCCCAAAGTATTTACTCTTTCCGTGGTGCGAACATTCAAAACATCCTGAATTTCCGAAAAGACTATCCGGATTTCGCTTTATACAAATTGGAGCAAAATTACCGAAGCACAAAGACCATCGTTGAAGCGGCGAATAGCGTGATCAAAAAGAACAAAGACCAAATCTTTAAAAACGTTTGGACCGATAACCAGGAAGGTGGAAAAATTAAAGTTGTTCGTTCATTGACCGACAATGAAGAAGGACGAACCATCGCGAATGCCATTTTTGACTTAAAACAAAGTCAAAGTTCAACGTTTAACGACTTTGCGATTTTATACCGCACTAACAAACAATCCCGTGCCTTTGAGGAGGCATTACGTAAATTGAATGTTCCTTACCGTATTTACGGTGGACTTTCCTTCTACCAACGAAAAGAAATCAAAGACCTCCTCGCCTACTTTCGTTTGACCGCGAACCAGAAGGACGAAGAAGCCTTGAAACGCGTGATCAATTATCCAAAACGAGGAATTGGTAAAACGAGTTTAGAGAACATCATTATTTCTGCCAATCGTTATAACGTAACGATGTGGGACGTCATGAATGATTTCGACGCATATCCTACGGATGTCAACCAAGGAACGAAATCGAAAATTTACGAGTTTGTCACGATGGTGCAAAGCTTTACTGCGGAATTGAACAAACTCAATGCCTTTGACCTTGCCGATCGCATTGCGAAGTCTTCCGGAATCATGCGGGAACTTTTGAGCGAAAAGGAAAAAGGTCCAGAGGAAGTAGAACGACTTCAAAACATCGAGGAACTCTTAGCCGGTATTCAAGAATTCACCAAGTCTTCGGATGACGACGAATTCAAATCACTTTCCGATTTCATGATTGAAGTAGCTCTTTTAACCGATGCCGACGAGGACAAAGGAGAAGAACGAAACCATGTTTCCATGATGACCATTCACTCAAGTAAAGGATTGGAATTTCAACACATTTTTATTGTCGGACTAGAAGAAAATTTGTTTCCTTCGTTGATGGCCTTAAATTCTCGGTCTGAATTAGAGGAGGAACGACGCCTTTTCTATGTCGCACTGACACGCGGCATGGAATCCTGCTTGCTTTCCTATGCGAGTTCTCGATTTACTTGGGGACAACCTGTTGTCTGCGAACCAAGTCGCTTCATCGACGAAATTGATGCCGCTTACTTACAGTTTGAGCAGCGCAATCGTCCAGCGGGAGGTCGATCAATGATGGGCGGTGGATTTACAGAGCGTCCGTTCTCCGGCGGACTGAACAAACCAATGGGAAGTCAATCCGGACAACCACTGCGCTCATTGAAAGAAGTTTCTCAAACGAATCCAACAAATAAATCTGGCGAACTAGACATCAAGGTTGGCTACAATGTTGAGCACGATCGCTTCGGCAAAGGAAAAGTAACCAAAATGGAAGGATCGGGTCCAGATAAAAAAGCAACAATTTTCTTTCCGCATCACGGAAGTAAAACCGTGTTGTTGCGCTTTGCGAATTTGACGGTCTTGGAAGAATAACAGAGCGGGAACGAGAGCGAGAAACAGAGCGAGAGCGAGAAACAGAGCGAGAAACAGAGCGAGAGCGAGAAACAGAGCGAGAGCGAGAAACAGAGCGAGAGCGAGGAGGAAAACAATAAATAATGCTTAGTTTGACTGAAGCAAAGATTCAACCTCGATTTTTAATAGTGGAAGTTGTTTGATAACTATTCCCCAAATTACTTCATCAGAAACAGAGTCATATCCATGGATGATTCGATTTCGAACATCAACGATTTTTCTTGAATTTGCGATTTCGATATTTTCCGAGAATTTTAATATCCTACTCATCGCTTCTCCTATAATTTCTAGATTACGCTCAATTGCTCGTTTTGTCCTCAAATCATTTTGATAGCTTGCAAATAATTTAGGTTGTCCTTCAAAATAACTCTCAATTTCATCAATAGAATTAAGGATGTCAAATAACCAAGTCTTCAGTTCAAGATCCATAAATCAATTTTCGGTGTTCGTGGATACTCTTTTTGAAAAAAGGATTTTTGATTGCTTTTTCTTCTAATAAATCAATGTGACGTTGAAACAAATCTTCAAGTGAAAACTTCAATTCGAAATAATTATCACCATATTCAAAAACATCCAAGGGATAAAAATCAACTAAAAAATCAATATCACTTTGATCATTAAATTTTTCAGTTAGCACGGAACCAAAAGCGTATAATGCCCTCACTTTGTATTTTGTACAAAGAGAAGCAATGTCCATAATATGGTTTTCCAAGGCACCCATTCAATTTTTTTTATCAAAGATATAGAATTAAGTAGTACACTACAATTTTCTTTGAATTCACAAATAGTTCTAGATCATAAAGTCTAAATTGGGCCTAAAACAACAAATCCCTGATATTGCTATCAGGGATTTTTCGTTTAAGCTATTTTCTTGATTAGTTTTTCACGACGCGAAGTGGTTCAGACAATTCTCGAATACGTAGGTAGTAAATTCCTCTTGCGACGCTAGAGATATTCACCTGCGTTTCTGTTCCTGTCATCACTCCTTCGAACACCAATTTACCTTGAGCGTCGACTACACTGTATGCACAGTATAACGGAATTGACGTTTGAATCGTGAAGGACTCACTTGTTGGATTCGGGTATAAACTCACGTCAGTTATTGTTCCTTCCTCGATTCCAACTGTTAATGTTAATTCTAAGGTAATCGTACTGTCACATCCCGCTGCGTTTGTTAAGGTTTGTGTGTAGGTACCTGATTGCGTGTACAGAATTCCATTTAAGGTGTATCCATCGTATGCAGTCGCAATCAAGTTACTTGAACTTGGTTGATTCACATCCACCGTGATTGCGTTCGATGTTACTGAACATCCGTTTGGACTTAAAATCGATACACTGTACGTACCTGCTGTTGTAACCGCAATGGATTGTGTCGTTGCGTTGTTACTCCACACATACGAGTTACCTGCTTGCGCAGTCAAACTTACTTCACCACCTTGACAGAATGTTGTTGATCCACTTGTTACGATGAAGTCAGATGGAACTTCGTTTACAGTTACCGTTAATGTTTCTGTATCCGTACATCCCCCAGCATTTGTCACCGTCACTGTGTACACACCACCAGTTGTCGCAGTAAGTGTTGTCGCAGTTGAACCATTGTTCCATGCGTATGATGCTCCACCTGATGCTACCAAGTTCACACTTGATCCTTCACAGAACGTTGTTGCTCCACTTGGCGTAATCACCGCCGTTGGAATTGGATTCACTGTTACGTTGATCGCATTACTTGTTGCTGTACATCCGTTTGCTCCTGTCACAACCACACTGTACGTTCCAGATGTTGTTGGTAAAATACTTTGCGCAGTTGAACCGTTACTCCAAGCATAAGAAGTTCCACCGGAAGTGGCGATAGTTACACTTCCACCCTGACAGAAGGTCGTTGGTCCATAGGCAGTCGCTACAGCATTTGGTGCTTGAAGGACATTAACCAATGTTGAATTAGACATCGAAGAACATCCAGCCGCATTCGTTACCATGACACTATAGTTACCTGGTGTAGTCACCGAAATGTTTTGCGTTGTTGCACCATTGTTCCAAAGGAATGAAGTTCCACCCGCTGCATTTAACACGACTGTTCCACCTTGACAGAATGTTGTTGCACCACCAGCTGAAACAGTCGCTTGTGGATTAATTCCATTCACAATGGTTGTGTTCGTAGAAGCAGAACATCCGTTTGCATCGGTGATCGTTAATGCGTATGTTCCAGCACTTGAAATCAGAACACTTTGTGTCGTTGCACCGTTACTCCATGCATACGATGCTGCATTTGATGGCGCATTCAATACAAGCGTTGTTCCTTGACATAAAGTGGTTGACGTACTTGTAATGTTTACGACTGGAGCTGGATTCACTGTCACTTGTACCGTTGAAGACGTTGTGAAACATCCTGCAGCGTTGCTTGCTGCTAGCGCAAATGTTCCAGAAGTATTCACCGTAATGCTTTGTGTTGTTTGTCCGCTTGTCCAGTTATAGTTCAATCCAGCTGGTGCGGTTAATGTAACCGATCCACCTTGACAGAACGATGTAGCTGAAGATGCACTGATGGAAACTGGTGCAATGGTATTCACCGTTACCACTTTGGTTACTTCACTCACACATCCAGAAGCATTCACAAATTGGTATTTAATGGTTGCCGCTCCAGATGAAACACCACTCACAATTCCACTTGTTGAATTCACTGTTGCCACCGCTGTGTTGTCACTTGACCATGTACCACCTGATGTCGTATTCGCATACGTTGTTGTTGCTCCCACACAAACGCTATTCGCACCTGTGATTGGCGACAATACTTGAACTGGATTCACGGTCACTGCTACCGGACTCACTGTTGTAGAACATCCCGCAGCATTTGTCACGGTCACTCCGTAAGTTCCGGAAGTCGTAACGGAAATACTTGAAGTTGTCTCAGTATTCGACCACGTAAAGCCTGTTCCTCCGTTTGAAGTTAAGACCACTGTAGATCCTTGACAAACGGTTGTTGGACCATTCGCTTGGATTGTTGCTACTGGATTCGCGTTCACCGTTACCGGAACAATCGAAGAAACTGCTGAACATCCGTTTGCGTTGAAAACCGTTACCGAATAATTCCCAGATACTCCTGTGGAGATACTTGAAGTTGTCTCACCACTACTCCACACATAAGATGCTCCAGTATTTGCTGTTAAGTTCAATGTTGAACCTTGACAGAATGTTGTCGCTCCTGAAGTGGTAATGCTTGCTATTGGAACCGCAAAGACCGTAATCGCTGTTGGAATCGCCGTTGCAACACATCCCGAAGCATTTGTTACAGACACACCATATGATCCTGATGCAGAAACAACGATGCTATTTGTTGTCGCTCCATTTGTCCAAGCATAAGATGTTCCTGCACTTGCAGTCAATGTTACCGTTGAACCTGGACAGAAACTTGTTGCCCCATTTGCAGTAATACTTGCTGCAGGCAATGCATTTACCGTGATAGGCATGATTGCTGATGTTGATGAACAGCCACTTGCATAAGTTACTTGAACTGTTGGATTACTTGTTGTTGAAGCAGTAATCGATGCCGTTGTTGCTCCTGTGTTCCATAAGTATGAAGCACCTGTATTTGCCGTCAAGGTAACGTTTTGTCCGGCACAGAAGGACGTTGGTCCGTTCGCCGTAATACTTGCAACCGTTGGCGTCACCACTGTTATTGCCGTTGAAGCGGAACTTGTACATCCAGCAGCATTCGTGATGCTTACTGTATAGTTTCCTGTTGCATTCACGGCAATCGAAGCAGTAGTTGCTCCGTTGCTCCATGCGTATGCCGTTCCAGCGCTCGCTGTTAAGTTCACCGAAGAACCTGCACAAATTGTATTTGATCCAGAATTCGCAATACTAGCAACTGGCAAGGCATTCACCACAACAGTTGTCGCAGAAGTCGTATTTGAACATCCTGCAGCGTTTGTTACTTGAACTGTATAACTTCCCGCAGTGTTGGCGACAAAAGAGGCAGCTGTTGCACCAGGGACATTCGTTCCATTGTTTTGCCATTGGTACGTCAATCCAGGACCATTTGCAGTTGTTAAGGTTACACTTGCGCCTTGACAAAGCGTTGTTGATCCCACACTTGAAATACTTGGAGTTGGCAATGCGTTCACCACTACGGAACTTACCGCACTTGTGGATATACATCCAGCAGCATTGGTTACTTGCACTGAGTAGTTTCCAGCATTACTTGCTGCGATTGTGGCAGTAGTTGCACCGTTTGACCAAAGATAAGCAGCACCCGTACTCGCTGTTAAATTCACAGTTGAGCCTGCACAAATACTCAAGGATCCACCAGCTGTTATGCTTGCAGATGGTAAAGCATTCACTACAACCGTTGTTGCCGCAGATGTAGCTGTACATCCGGAGTTATTTGCCACTTGAACGGTGTACGATCCTGCGGTTGACACAGTGATGCTTGCACTTGTTGCGCCATTGCTCCATACGTAACTTGTAGACGGACTCGCCGTTAATGTCACCGATCCGCCTTGACAGAACGTCGTTGCTCCACCAGCTGTAATCGTTGCTGTAGGTAAAGCGTTCGCCGTTACCACTGTTACTGGAGAAGAACTTGTACATCCCGAAGCATTTGTTAAGGTAACTGAATAGTTTCCTGATGCAGATACCGTAATGGTTTGAGTAGTTGCTCCTGTGCTCCATGCATACGTTGAAGCTGCAGTCGCTGTTAACACCACACTTCCACCTTGACAGAAATTCGTAGATCCAGAAGATGAGATATTTGCTACGGATGGATTATTCACCGTCACTGTTGTTGGTGTTGAAATTGCCGAACATCCATTCGCGTTGAATACCGTCACGGTGTAATTTCCAGTGGTATTCGCTACGATGCTCGCTGTTGTTGCACCGTTACTCCACGCATACGATGATCCTGCACTTGCCGTTAAAGTAACTGTTGATCCACTACAAATGGTAGTTGATCCACCCGCTGTGATGCTCGCAGTTGGCGTTGCATTCACGACAATCGTTGTGGCAGCAGACGTTGTAGAACATCCAGCAGCATTTGTTACCGTTACTGTACTAGCTCCAGCAGTATTCACACTGATCGATGCCGTTGTTGCTCCTGTTGACCATAAGTAACTAGCTCCGATACTTGCTGTTAATGTTACACTTCCTCCTGAACAGAAGGTCGTTGAACCACCTGCTGAGATGGTAGCATTTGGTGCTGCATTGACTGTTACCGCTGTTGCTGCTGCTGTTGCAGCACAACCACTTGCATTGGTAATTAATACAGAATATGAACCAGGCGTAGAAGCAGTAATGGACGCTGTTGTTGCACCATTCGACCAAACGTATGAAGCTCCTGAACTAGCAGTCAATACGACATTTCCACCTTGACAGAAGGTCGTTGGTCCACCAGCGGTAATTGTTGCTGTTGGAGCTGCGTTAACGACAACTGGAAGAACCGTTGACGTTGCACTACAACCCAATGCATTCGTTACCGTTACGGAATAGTTAGCCGCTGTATTTACCGTGATCGATTGTGTCGTTGCACCTGTACTCCATAAGTAACTTGATCCAGCATTCGCTGCTAACACCACACTTGATCCACTACATAGTGAAGTTGATCCACTCGGTGTAATCGTTGCTGCTGTTGCAAGAACGACACTCACTGGTGTTGTTGTTGATGTCGCTGAACATCCAGATGCGTTTGTAACTGTTACAGCATATGTTCCGGATGTTGTTGCGGTATAACTCGCACTTGTTGCTCCAGAAATAAGCACGCCGTTGTTTGACCATTGGTATGTATTACCTACAACAGAAGTCGCAGACAATACCACATTGCTACCAGAACAGATGCTTGTTGGACCACTTGCTGTCACAGTAGCACTTGGACTCGCATTCACTACGACGCTTGTCGCAGTTGATGTTGCTGAACATCCATTGGCATTTGTCACCGTTACTGAATACGATCCAGCAGTAGTTGCTGTGATGCTAGATGTCGTTGCACCTGTATTCCATACGTAACTTGAACTTGGTGTTGCCATTAGGACAATCGATCCACCCGTACACAGGTTCGTTGAACCATTTGTCGAGATCGATGCCGTTGGATTAGCATTCACGGTGATTAATTGATTCGTTGAAACACTTGAACATCCATTTGCATTGGTCACGGTTACATTGTATGTACCTGATGTCGCTGCAGTGATAGAAGAAGTTGTTGCTCCCGTTGACCATAAGTAAGTCGATCCTGTGCTTGCTGTTAAGGAAACGTTTGATCCTTGACAGAAAGTCGTTGCTCCACTCGCTGTAAGCGCTGTCGCAGGAACCGCATTCACGGTCACGACTTTTGTCGCCGCATTCTGACAACCATTCGTAGAGTTGATTGCATAGGTAATCGTTGCAGATCCTGCACTGACACCTGTTACGTTTCCAGCAGTTGATACAGTCGCGATCAATGGATTTGATGTTGACCAAGTTCCACCGGAAGTCGCATTGGTGAAGCTTGTTGCGCTATTCACACACACCGAGTTAGCACCGTTGATGGCACTGACCGGACTTGGAGTCAAGACGTTCACTGTTGTTGCTTGTGAAGTAGCTGAACATCCATTTGCTCCAGTTACAGAAACACTGTATGAACCTGAAGCAGAAACAGTAATGCTTGCTGTTGTCGCTCCATTACTCCAAGCGTAAGCTGTTCCAGAAGATGCAGTTAACACCACACTTCCTCCTTGACAGAAGGTCGTTGGTCCACCAGCTGTAATCGTTGCTACTGGCGCAGCGATAATCGTCACAGGGTATGTCACTGTATTTGAACAACCGTTTGAATTGGTGTAGATATATGAAATCGTTGTTGTACCTGCTGTTAAACCGGTAATTTGTCCGTTTAACTGACCAATGCTCGCCACTCCTAAATTCGAACTAGCGTAAACACCACCTGTCATCACGTTGGACACTTGTCCTTGTGTACCTGCACAGATGGAAGAAGAACCGGTAATCGGTGTCACCACTGGAAGTGGATTCACCAAAACAGGATTGTTTGTTGATGTTGCCGAACAACCATATCCATTGGTTACGGTCACACTAAAGTTACCCGCGATTGCTGTATTGATTGTTTGAGTCGTTGCTCCATTGTTCCATAAATAGGTGTTTCCATTTCCAGCCGGAGCTGAGAAAGTCACACTGTTTCCTATACAAAACGTTGTTGGTCCATTTGCAGTAACAGCTGCGCTAGGAACTGGATTGTACGAAACATAGGTACTTGGAGACGTAGCATTACATCCGTTGGAACCAACCGTTACAAAATAAGATCCAACCAATGAAGCAGTAATGGATTGTGTCGTAGCACCATTACTCCATAAGTAGGTAGAAGCAGATCCCGGAGCACTCAGTGTTACTGAACTTCCTTGACAAATCGTTGTTGGTCCACTTGACGTAATCGTCGCAGCCGGTGTTGGAGTCACAACGACTGTTGTTACTGGAGATGTAGAACTACATCCATTGGAACCTGTTAGTGTTACAGTATATGTTCCTGCCGTACTTACTTGAATAGTCGGCGTGTTAGATCCATTGCTCCAAGAATAACTTGTAGCTGAAGGAGTACTTAAAGTTACGTTCGTACCTGAACAAATGGTAACGTTTGTTCCTGGATAAATTTGAGCCACTGGACCTTGATTCACCGTCACCGTTGTTGGACTTGAAGTTGCCGAACAACCATTCGAATTGGTCACGGTTACCGAGTAGTTTCCAGGCGTCGTTGCCGTTAAACTTGCTGTCGTTGCTCCTGTATTCCATAAATACGTACTCATTCCATTTGTTGCACTAAGAGAAACTGAACTTCCTTGACAAATCGTTGTAGAACCACTAGAACTAATCGCTGCTACTGGAAGCGCATTCAAGGAAATCAAGGTTGGAGATGAACTTGCAGAACATCCCGCTGCGCTTGTTACTGTGACCGTGTAATTTACCGGAAGTGAGGCATTGATCGATTGTGTTGTCGCTCCATTACTCCATAAATAAGACGCACCTGCTGATGCCGAAAGCGACACACTTGATCCACTACAAATCGTTGTGGAACCGCCAGCCGTAATTGTTGCCACTGGAATTGGATTCACCACCACTGCGTTGATCGCAGATGTCGTTGAACAGCCAATTTGATTCGTAACCGTTACGGTATTATTTCCAGCTGTTGAAGTCGTAATGCTTGCTGTTGTTACACCGTTACTCCATAAGTATGTATAACCATTTCCTGCATTGGCCGTGAAGCTAACGGATCCTCCTTGACAGAAGGACGTTGGTCCACTCGCCGTAACAAGCGCTGCTGGCGCTGGATTCACGTTCACCGATGTCGATGCAGACGTTGCACTACAACCGGCTGTCGTTACCGTTACGGTATACGTTCCAGCTAAACTTGCCGCGATTGTTTGTGTCGTTGCTCCATTGCTCCAAAGGTATGATCCTGCGGTAGAAGCCGTTAAGTTGACACTTGTTCCACTACAGATATTTGTTGATCCAGCTGCTGTGATGGTAGCTACTGGAATTGGATTCACCG
>ENA-OUVC01000109-OUVC01000109.1-marine-metagenome-genome-assembly--contig:-NODE-109-length-58738-cov-7.095805_pt1 | contig 58738 bp, 73 predicted proteins | sample MGYA00248622_ERZ508571 | MGnify/ENA primary metagenome ERZ508571 (study PRJEB26236, sample SAMN06267175) | marine metagenome | isolation source: Columbia River Estuary | place: USA:Columbia River Estuary... | reverse complement strand
CAATTTCATAACCAAACCTTTAAATCAGAATAAGATGAAGATAGTACACTTAATTAATGACACATACCAAGTAGTAAGTGAAGATGAGCAAACAATTTACTTTCAAGGTAGCAAAGAAGATTGTGAGAGATATAGAATGAGCAGACTTTTTAACCTTTAAATCAGAATAAGATGAAGACACAAAGCGAATTTGCAAGGTTAGGAGAAGGCAGCACATACTTTGAGCAGTACTTCCAGACGCAAACACTTAAGGCTATATCGTTTGAGAATTGGCGATTGATTCAAGACCTTGTTGATGACTTGGCTCAGATATTAAGCGAAGGTAAGAAAGTGAAAATTGACGTTCAAATATTAGGAGAATAATGAAACTAAACAGAAATGACCGGAAAGAAGAGGTAGCTGCCTACTCAACGATGATACTACTAAGCGTAATATCAATATTACTAATCATTCACTTCATCACAAAATGAAAAACTACGAACGAGTCCTGCACTTATTGGCAGGAATAGCACTTGGATATTTAATGTTTGGATTATGACAAAGAGAGACATCATTATAATCATCTTCATACTTATGATAGGTATGACGATAGGATATCTGCTTGGCCGCAGAAAACCAGAGAAAGAATTACAGGTCATTGAGGTATCAAAGGCCCACGATATTACTGACGGATTGACCGGACGTAAATTAACTTATTATGAGAATTTGTATGCTAGATCAAATAAAACAATGGATTAAAAGAGATGGCCTAGATGGCCCGAGTCAGCGCGTTGACTTGGTATACAAGCGCAACTATTTGTTTAGTATACTTCGAGAAAACATGACGCTTCAAGAGATCGGTAGGTTGTTTAATAGGAGACACTCATTGGTCATTCATGGAATCAAGACGCACGAGAAGATGATGTCTGAGACTTATGAATACAATGGTATGGAGATCAAGGGAAACCTTGCTTATTTGGCGGTGATTAACGAATATAAAAAAGAATATGATAACCTATTTTCAAACGGTGACGAACACCAGCAAGCCGTTCTACGTGTCTTTAGAGACAGCTCTACAGAGGATCAGGGAGGGAAAATCGCAGCAGATAGTGGAGCAGGTGAGAGCCCTTACTCAAAAGGATGCTCGCAATGAAAAGAAGAAGTTACTCCCAGCCATTTGCTTTAGCGGTAAGTTTGAGAAGCGTGCCGACACTGCATGCATAGAGCACAGCGGGGTCATCTGCTTAGACTTTGATGGATTTGATAGTGAACAAGAGCTAGAGGACTTTAAGTTTGACTTGATGATCGACAAGTTTACCTTGTCGGTTTTCCTATCCCCATCTGGTGATGGCCTCAAGGTGTTGGTAAGGATACCAAATGACATTGAGAACCATAAGCTATACTTCAAGGGACTAGAGAAGTACTACAACCGCAAGGAGTTTGATACCACTAGTCAGAACCTCAGCCGAGTATGCTATGAGTCTTATGATCCTGAGTTGTATTACAACGCTGATTCTGAGATGTTTACTGACATGGTTAGGCCTACTGTCTTGCAGCAACGCATATCACAAATTACAACCATCAGACTCAACGACTACAACGAGATAGCTAGACGACTGCTCACATGGTGGGGCAAGAGTTATGGCATGGTGCCAGGACATCGAAACAACAACCTGTATGTGTTAGGTGTAGCTCTCAAGGAGTATGGCATCGACAAGACAATGGCCCACTCAATAATGAACGATCAGGACCAAGGTGGCGAGATGGCGTCAGAGATAGTGACGATTGTGAACAGCGCATACAAGGACATGTCGACATTTGGCACCAAGTTTTACGACGAGTTTGAGAACGTAAAGAACGAGCTGAAGAGAGGTGTTCCTGCGGAGAAGGTTGCTGAGAAGTACCAGATCGAGGAGCTGCCTGAGATCACTGAGTTCTGGACCAAGTCAAGCAAGGGTAAGGTTGAGGTGGTGCCGCACTTATTTAGATTGTTTCTAAATAACAACGGATTCTTTAAGTACTACCCACCCGGATCAAGGACGTTTGTGTTTGTTAGGGTGCTTGACAACTTGATGAGCGATGTGACTGACGACATGATTAAGGACTTTGTGTTGGACTATCTGATGGACATTGACGATATGATGGTGTACAACTACTTCGCCATGAACACCAAGTTCTTTCAAGAGACGTTCTTAAACTTTGTCCCTAAGATTGACGCTGTGTTCAAGGAGGATACCATCGACAGCGCTTACTTGTACTACTTAAACTGCGCTGTGCAGATAACTAAGGATGGTGTGAATGTCATTGACTACAAGGACTTAGGTGGCCACGTATGGGAGATGCAGCGTATCAATCGTGAGTTTGTGTTCTCCGATAACATCGGAGATAACGAGTTCGAGAGGTTTGTTGCCAACATATCAGGAGACGACGAGTCACGCAAGCGATCGATGGAGTCAACGTTGGGTTACATGATGCACAGCCATAAGCCAGCGAGCTATTGTCCTGCTGTCATTCTAAACGATGAGGTCATCAGCTCCAACCCTGAGGGTGGTACTGGTAAGGGCATCTTTGTCAACTCGATTAACCACATGAAAAAGATGGTGAAGATTGACGGCAAGGGGTTTAGCTTCCAGAAGTCATTCCCATACCAACGTGTGCAGGTTGACACTCAGGTGCTAGTCTTTGATGACGTATCTAAGGGGTTTGCATTTGAGAACTTATTCTCAGTGATTACCGAGGGTATCACATTAGAGAAGAAGAACAAGGATGAGATACACATTCCTTTTGAACGATCTCCAAAGATATTCATCACCACTAACTACGCCATCAAGGGCGCAGGGAACTCATTTGAGCGACGTAAGTGGGACTTAGAGTTCAGACAGTACTATACCAAAGAAAAGACGCCTGAGGACGAGTTTGGTCACATGCTCTACAGCGGATGGGACGATAGCGAGTGGATTAAGTTCGATAACTACATGATCCGGAACCTTCAGTTGTATCTGAAGAAAGGATTGGTTGAGACTGAATTCAAGAACCTTAAGGTCCGTAAGTTGATCGCTGAGACATCACCTGAGTTTTGGGAATGGGCTACAGCTAGAGATAACATGGACACCAAGCCAAACGCTAAGTCGGTCGGCCAGGACATGCTCAACAGGTTTGTTGCTGACTACCCTGACTACGACCGCTATGGTAGGTATAAGCTATCAAACGCTAAGTTTTACCATTGGCTTGATGCATATGGTGAGTATGCGTTCGGTCAGAAGCCAAGGGCATACAAGGGTATGAACGGCAAGGAGATTCATTTTATTGTTAAAAATCCAACACAAACAAAGTTATGTTAGAAGAAATTTTAGAATACTACCCGGACGAGACCTTCTTAAAGGCTGATGGGTTTGATGACGCTGTGATTGGCGTTGAGATAGCTGAGCCAATGCGGCTAGTCTATTCAGTTAAAAGAGTAATTGAGATACTTATAACTGAAGACGAGATGTCAATGGAAGATGCGCTTGAGCACTTTGAGTTTAACATTCGCGGTAGCTATGTAGGTGAGCAGACACCTATCTGGTGCGATGATATGTATGAGATATGAAGTTCCCATTAGTCATACTCCATAAACGCATGGAGGCCACCATTGAGGTGATGAACATGAACAAAAGCAAAAAGATAAGTAAAGAGCTTGGTGATATGCTTAATTCATATCTAAACGCAATAGGCTTACTTAGGGGGTTTCATATGGAATGGTATGCTGACCCTTACTATGCTATCATGGCATTGAGAAGAGAGTTCTCATCGGTGAGTAAGTCCAAAGAGCTTACGGAAGAATTGAATGCTGCAATTAAATTATTAAGAGATGAAGACGCTAAGAAGCTATCAAAATGATATCGCATCCAAAGGTGTAGAGATACTAAAAAAGTACAATATATTGTACTTAGCCATGGAGGTTAGATGCGGAAAGACAGCGACCTCTATGGAAGTGGCAAAACAGTTTGGAGCTAAAAGAGTATTATTCCTGACTAAAAAGAAAGCCATTGGATCTATTATGATGGACTATAAAGAATTTGGTTATGACTTTGATATTGAAGTTATAAATGACGAGTCTATGCATAAGGCGCAGATGACTGACCCTGACCTAATCATTCACGATGAGCACCATAGGTTTGGTGCCTTCCCAAAGCCAGGGTTGTACACCAAGATGTACAAGAAAATGTACAGCCACTTGCCAATGATCTTTCTGTCGGGCACACCATGCCCAGAGTCATACAGTCAGATTTACCATCAGTTTTGGGTGAGCGACCACTCGCCATTCAGGGAGTACAAGAACTTCTACCGATGGGCCGATGACTACGTCAATAAGTTCGACCGAGTTATCAATGGGTTCAAGGTGACTGACTACTCAAGTGGAATGGAGCTCAAGATCATGACAAATGTGGCTCATCTGATGATTAGCTTCACGCAGTCACAGGCAGGCTTTGAGACAGCAATCGAGGAGGAAGTTCTTTATGTCGACATGTCGGAGAAGACAAAGATGATTGTGAAGAAGTTGGAGCGCGACTTGGTTGTTGAGGGGAAGGACGAGGTGATACTTGGCGACACGCCAGTTAAGTTGATGCAGAAGCTCCATCAGTTGTGGAGTGGCACGGTGAAGTTTGAGAGTGGTAACAGCATGACGATTGACACCAATAAGGCTGACTTTATAAGGGATCGATTCGATACCTTTAAAATAGGCGTGTTCTACAAGTTTAAAGAAGAACTGAGCGCACTTAAGTCTGTCTTTGGAAAGGACTTGACAGAGAATTTGGAAGACTTTGATACCGGTCAGTACAAAGTAATTGCACTGCAGATTGTATCAGGTCGTGAGGGTATATCCTTAAAAAATGCTGACTATGTGGTGTTCTACAACATTGACTTTAGCGCCACGAGCTATTGGCAGGCCCGTGACCGGATGACTACAATGGAGCGTAAGTTCAATAAGGTCTACTGGATATTCAGCGCAGGTGGAATTGAGGATAAGATCTACAAGGCTGTTAAGAGTAAGAAAAGCTATACGTTAAACATTTTTAAGAAGGATTATGACAAAATTTGAAATAGACTTCTTCGAGCTGGCATTCCTAGCCGAAGCATGCATACCACAGGTACCAATCGCTAGGGCAATGTTCTGGCATCACCTTACCGACGTGTATTGGGAGCAGATGACTGAAGGAGAAAGAGGTCGGTTGTTTGAATGGATGAACAGAAATGAGCGTTACAAAGAAAGCCTTACTAAGCATGAGGACACCAAGGTATTCCACGCAAGATTTGATCCTGATAACCAGTATAAGGTGTACACAACATTTAATAGAAAAGATGCAAGCAACCGAGCGTTCAGAATGGACGGCCTGTATTATACCAAGCGCAATCAGTGGATTGATCCGGAATATATAAATAAAGTTGAGAAGATATGAACAGACTAGAGAAGATAAATGAATTGATAGATAAGTACTCATTAAAAGAGAACACCAGAAGAAGAGACGTACTATTTAAGAGATACTTTATTTTTAATGAGCTAAGAATATATGGCCTAAGCCTTTCTATGATAGGTGAAATATTTGGAAAAAATCATGCAACAGTTCTTAATGGACTTAGGGTACACAAAGACATGCTGAGCTATCGTGATGCAGACTATATATCAGAAACGGCTGTTATTCAATCTGAGTTAGAGGGTCTTGAATTTGCATGGATTAGTGCTCCATTTAAACGTGATCGGTACTACGATTTAAAGGAAGATTTGTTAGAAGCTAAAAATTATAGCACATTTAAAAGAATTCAAAGGCGCGTAAAGATGGGTTTTTACGAAAAAAACTCTACATTTGTAGGTGACCGAGCAGCAGATACAGTCGAAACTGATCAAAAAGTTGGAGAGTGAGGGCTTTTATGTGCTCAAACTATCGGTTACCAATAAGCCAGGCATCCCTGACTTGATAGCCATACCAAAAGACTCAGATGTTAAATTTATAGAAGTAAAACGTCCAGGACACAAGCCGAGACCTCTACAGGTTTATAGAATTAAGGAGCTACAAAACCACGGAGTATCGGCAACCTGGTATAATGGTGAGTATTATGATATCGAATGAAAAGAAATTAGCTGCAGTAATTGGTGTATTACCAGTCATGATGGACTTCATGGAGGACATCAGGGATCAATATCCGCATGTATATGACAAGAGAATAAAAAAGTCGGGCAATGATTTCATTGAGGCTGTTGAAAAGTCAATCAACCATTTGTATAAGAAGATGGATCATGAGCAGGAAAAGGATGTGCATGAATTTTACTATGAACTTGTCAACATGGGTAACTACTTCAGACAATGGCTAGAGGATTTATAAAGTTCACAATCATCTGGATCAGCCAAAATTTGGCCATTCCTTTTTGGGTGGTCGGGCACGTCCACTTGAGCTTAAATGTGTATGAGGATGTCACCGAACTTATCAGCTCGGTGGGCATGAACATCATTGTAGCTATAGGATTTTATTTAGATTATAAAGACAGTGCACCCCCAGGCCTCTCTTAGATGCCCACCATGGGGAGTACGATGGACAGGGCAGCTGACTGATTCCATCTAGCTGTGTAAGGCATCGCGTGTTTTGCGCTTACACACACCACCAAGCTAAAGTCGGGTGGACATGGTCAGGTGGCGGAATGGTAGACGCTAATAGACGAAAAATAGGTTTTATGCTGTGAGGTCGACTTAATCAGCATACCTAGAAGTAGAAAAGAGGGATAAGCTCCATGCCCGTTCGAATCGGGCCTTGACCACACTAGCGGTGCAAGTTATTGGTTGAGTAAACCGATTAAACCGTACTCCAGCGGTGCAAGTTATTGAGTGAGTAACTCGATTAAACCGTACTCCACTCGACTGCTCACTTAGGTGAACACCGAGGACCCCCCGGTGATACGTTGCCGGGGTTATTTTAAAACAAGTAATATGAGTAAGATAGAGCAAGTTAAGATTAATCAAGACATTTTAGATTTACTTCTACAAGGAAAGCCTAACTATAAGTTAGTTAGACAGCACGATGGTCTAATTAATCAATCTGAAGACATCCTATGGATAGAGTGGGATGAGAATGGTAAGTTTAGCGAGACGTATGCAGATCCTGCAGTTGGTCGTTCATTACTTATGTCACCATTTAATCAGTATTTTACTTGGCAGACTACCCCCGTGACCGATATAATCGAGCAAGGTGACCGATATATTATATTTCAAACAAAGAACTCAAAATACGAATTGACATGGACAAACAAATAGTTTACAACTCAGTGACCTGCTTAGAATGCAACGAGACCATTATTAGCTACCACCGACATGACTACAAGACCTGTGAATGTCCTAACGAGGCAATGGTTGATGGTGGTACAGCTTATCTTAGGTATGGTGCTAAGAACATGAGAAAGATTGAGCTCATTACCGTATACGCCAACGAAGACTATCAGTTGGTGCGCAACTACGCAACCAGAGGCAGCCGTGGTGTAGATGGTAAAAATCCACTTACTTGGATACCACTCTGCGACATGGATGACGATCACCTGGAGGCCTGCTTGGACTACGGTGGTGCAGATTGGCACATGGAGCTAATCCGAAATGAGATTGCATACAGAAAGTTTAAAGAACATCAAAAGGAAAGCATCATTGAGTTGATGAATATGGATAGTTACGATAAATCAGAATAAGATGAACGAGATACAGATATTCATCAACAGGATGAGAAAGATTGGCATCGAGTTGAAGCTTGAGGGAAACGTCCCTTGGATATACCTCAAGAGTGTGAACGGAAACAGGATAAGACCTGAGGACTACAGCGCTAATCACGGATACACCATCGCTTGGTATCCTGTTAGGCTTGGAGAAAAGCCACGCCTAGATTCGGATTTAAACCGAACTTTTGACATCATTAGAAAGTATAGGGGGTAATTTTTGCCACATAAATTAAATAGAAATGACAAAACAAGAAAAAGCAGTACAGGACCTCATTAATAAGATGTTTGAGCTTGCAGGTCACGAGGTGACGTATGACGACATCAAGGCCCGTAAAGATGCGTGGTACACTGATTGGACGATGACAGTTGCTCAGCACGATGAGTGGATAGAGTGGGGATCTGCATACCTACGCAAGAATCTTAGATTAAGAAAAGAAGCATCCAAGAAACAGATGTCTTGGTTTGCCCTGAACTACGGATTAAAATTTAGTGACCTATGAAGCCAGGAGTATACGTAACAAATATAACGATAAAGGCTATGCCGCTGAAGAGTGGAACCAGACTATACCCTATAAATAGAGTACTAGAAAAATGGCCAGTTGGATTCAGAGAAGATGGATCAGTCGTTAGTGATTACTTCATAGCTAAGAACATTAAGAAGGAAAACATTAATAAATATCGGATAACTTACCAAGTAAATCCAATAAAATATTTATCAACATTCAACTACATTGTCTAATTTATTTGTACATTAGCTCGCGTAATGCAGAACGTCAACTATGTCAACTCAGTTATGCTCGAAATCAATGAGCTTACTGATAGCATCTATGAGCACCTCATGGATGAAGACTACGACGCCCTCATCCCAACCATCCAAAATTTAATCATGGTCCTAAGGGATCTGCATAAATCCCATTACGATGAAACAGTATATGGACAGAATTCTCGAGCTACTCAACTCGGGAATGACAAAGGCTGATATAGCCAGACAACTAATCTCAGAGAACAATCTTACAACCAACATAGAAACAATGCGTGTCTATGTGTCTCGTGCTGTAACTAAACACAACAACAAAGGTGTAAAGGATGCATGCGACGACGTTCAGGTCGCACCATCAAACGTCCCATATCTTTGGCTTAAGACCAAACAGGCATCTCTTTTTATAAAAAACCCATCTTACCGAGTAGATCAGATTGACTACGAGTCGATCATATCGAAGTGCATTGAAGGTAAGGCGCCAGTACCTAAGGGAGATTGGAAGCCAGGCAAGACAATCGATCGTTTGGTATGGACTGACGTCCACGTAGGTATGGATGCTAGTCGTAAGGGATTGGCATTGTATGCAGCTGAATGGAACGAGTCTGAGCTCATTAAAAGAGTCAAGGAGATGGCAGAGTTCGTGTTAGCCAATAAGTCGTCAGATAGCCTTGTTATAGACGATCTAGGAGACTTTATGGATGGTTGGGATGGTGAGACAACTCGAAAGGGTCATAAGCTTCCACAGAACATGACAAACGAAGAAGCATTCGAGTCAGGTCTTAAAGCTAAGATATTACTTATTGATTATCTATCGCCTCAGTATAGGAACATCATGTGTAACAACATCTGTGAGGACAACCACTCAGGTGCCTTCGGATATATTGTTAACTCAGCATTTAAGCATGTCGTTGATCGTAAGTATAGTAATGTACACGTCATCAACCACAAGCGTTTTATAAACCACTACATAATTGGAAGACATGGGTTTATCATCAGCCATGGCAAAGACTCTCGCAACCTTAAGTTCGGCTTCAAGGTCCAACTTGATTCAAGAAGTGTTGAGAAAATATCTCAGTACATTAGACACGCCCAAGACATAAGGTCATGCGACTTTGTTGAGTTCAGTAAAGGCGACTCACACCAAATGCTATTTGACTACAGCTCGTCTGATGAGTTTGACTACTTTAACTACCCGGCATTCTCGCCAAGTTCAGAGTGGGTTCAGACCAACTTTAAGAAGGGCCGATCAGGATTTGTGTTCTTCCAGATCGACCTTGATTCCAATCGTAAGGTTGTTATGCCTTACTTCTTTAATATCTGATCAGCCGTCTCACCGTCTTGAATTCTCTTCAAGTCTAGGTAACCATAATCACCGGTAAGCTCTATTAGTTTGGCGTATTCTTTGCCTTGACTTTCTGTTAGGCCGCCAAATCTTTCGGCAAATTTAATAGCCTCCACAAGCGTAGGCACCTTCTTGGTGGTATTCATCACCAAGCTTTCCTCCCAATCTTTTGGCTTACGGCCAAGCTCAGTCTTTAACTCACTAGTGTTCTTAAACTTAGTCTCACTAATTGATCTCTTCTTAACTGTAGCTACAACCTTTCTTGATACCACACCAGCATCTTTAGGTACAAGTCCTGTTGAGTATAGTACCATTGGTAGCAATGTCCACTTGACAAGCTCTTGGTCTTTCTTACTGATGTACTTTTTCTTTGGACCAAATCCCATGTCATCCTCAAACTCACCTGTGTAGGCTAGTTGTGCCATATCAGCAAGCTCAGTGTATGTGTCAAATGCGATTCCAGGCACACCATACTGACGACCTAAGCTTTCTTTTTGGAATGTCACAGCGTATGTGTTCTTGTCTTTAAGATTCTTAATAAGATTAGCTTCTTGCTCAGCGTCCATTGGGTCCTGACCTTTAAGCGCTCTTGCATCGTTTTGATCTTGAATAGCTTTATCGATATCTTCTTTTGATATCATTGGGAAGTTGCTCATCAACTCATCAAAACCAAATACTACAGCGTCGTCAAATAATGGAAATGGAGATATAACATCAGACACTAAACTCTTAACAGGGAACTTAGTCGCGTTCCATTCCTTCTTGGTCATTTTAATACCAAGGAATGAGCGTTCTTTTTTTTCTTCCTCATCGTCTTCACCTGTAATATAGGCTGCAAGTTGATCGTATACCATCGTCTTAATAAAGTAAGCTATGCTTTGGTATGCTAACATCTCAGCACTTAATCCAACTAATGATCTAGCTGCCTTCTTTTTATCCTCTGAAGATGTTTCAGCACCTACACCGAACAAAGCAATCAAGTCATTATGCATACGGTTCTTCTGGTTGATGATGAACGTAGCAAATGGAAGTATAACTTTTCTTGTGACGCTTTTCCACGGATCAGGAGAGTTCATAAATGAACCAGCCAGCTTCTCATCTGAGATGTTTTGTTGACGGTCAACCATCATCTGTGCGTAGTTCATGGCCTCTTGATTCCATTCATGTGTTTGCCAGTCAATGTCAGTTGACATTCCGTTTGTCTTTAAGTAATTCTTGTAGTAAGAAATAAACGACGATCGAGCAACCCATACGTCTGGTTTAGACAATAAGGCTTTCATGTACATCTGACTAACCTTCTCAATGGCCTTACCTATCTCAGCTGCCGTTGCACCCTTCTTGTCAATCAATGCATCAACAGACTCAACACCTGATATAGCCTCAATACCACGATTAGCAATTGGCATACCTGATCGGTTGATAGCTGCATTCATCTCAAGGTTAAGGCCATCAAAGCGACCGGCATTAATTAAGGTGTTGATGATAACTGGAGCGGTCTGCTTGATTGTTTGATCGAATCCACCTAATGCTTTACCAACACCAAGGCTACCTAAGAAGTTAGCTACTCTCTCAACTGATCTCATACTATCACGGTTAAAGGCAGTCTTTCCTTTAACAGCAATGATGTAGTTGTTGATACGACGAGTAAGAATTTTTCTGTCGTCACCGTTGACAATTTTCTTGTATCCATCTGACTTAATAAATCCATCGACCTGACGAATAGCAGGAGCTGTTTCAATATCAATCATGGCACCCTTAAGACTAGAGAAGTTATTGACGTCAAAGTCAAGGCTAACAAAACGTCCTTTCGGCAAAGCCTTTGGTCTAGTTGTTTCGATCAATACACCTGACTTATTCTTGTCAGTGTACTCAAGACCAGCCATAAACGCGCTGCCTTTCTGTAGTAAATTTTCATCTAACTCGATGTCAGACTCATCAAGTCCTTTATATCTATCAGGGGTATAGCTAGTATCACTTCCAAGTATTGCGTTGTATACAGATAAACTAATGTCAGATAGGTCGCTGTACTTCTCAGCCCATTGCTGCGTCATCCAGTTAACAGCATCAATATTCATTTGCTCAGCATTTGCTTTAATGACATCAAGATCCTGGCTGTTTACTTTTAACTTATCAAAAACCTGCTGATAAGCCTCACCCATTTTTCTCTCTGTCTCTGATCCATTCATCAATGCATTGATGGACTCCTCAACCATCTTGATACGACGTAAGAATTCGTTACGCATCTCTGTTTTGGTTCCAGCTAAATTTCTACTTAAGAAGGCAATCATACCTCTCTCGTATACATTCTCAGCCTTCATGAATCCCTTACCTTTATAGAACTCCTGACTAGTATAGTCTTTTGCGATCATTTTATGCTCTCTGTCAGCTTTAGATGCTCCTCTGATTACATCAGTAAGCCCCATCTCTGACATAAGCTTAAGACCCTTCTTCATTCCTGGAAACATTCTCTCAATGAGCAATGGCAATGAAACGAACTGCTCACCAAAGAAACGACCAACAGCTTTATTCCAATACATTTTGAGCGGTCTTGACTTAAGGCCAGATGCAGCTAGTTTATTGGCGTTATCATTTCCAATGTATCCTTTTACCACAGCCTCAAGACCACTAGTGATTCCATTGTTGATGAAGTTATCCATCGCCTCGAGAACTTGAGCGGCTTGCTTAACTGACAACTTATCGATGTCGAACTTAAGAACCTCACGCATCAAATCTCTTTGGTTTTGCGTTAAATCAAGTGCTTCGTCTGTGAAGATATCTTTATTGTTCACAATCATCTCTTCTATCACACCAGCCATAAAATCAAAACGATTTTTCAAAAAGTTAAGCTTCTTGTCAGCGTTTTCAACTTCATATTCTTCAGCTGCAATGATGTCGATCATCTCTTGGATCTCCTTAGCAGTCATGTCGTCAGTAATGATTCCTGCTTCAACCAAGTACTTATTTAGTGCAAGTAATTCAGCTTTTTTATTCGCTTCTTGGCGTTCAACCTGAGCTGTTGTGTACTCGCTAATAGCTTCAATGTCAGCAGCTTGACGAAGTGGAACCTCTGTTTCTCTGACAGGACGAACAGCATTAAGCACCTTCTCTGCATTCTCGATATACTGGTCAATATCCTCAACCATAAACGGATCAACACCAGAGAACTTTTTAGCCATACCAGCAACCTCAGCCTGTAAGTCTTTTGACTTCATGGCTTTTTTGATTGACTTTCTGATCTTGGCTGCCTTACTTAATGTCTCTTGGTAGTCAGCTCTATCGAACACTCTTTCTGCATAGCTGATCAATCTATCAACCATCACAGGGTTGTCAAGGTTAACTCTGCTTACCTTATTGATGATGCTTCTGGCCTGAACGGCTGTAATCTTGCCCTGTCTTACCATGCCGGTGATGGCAGCTGCAAGAGCTTTTCTTTTGGAATTCAGATCACCCTTAGCTTCACGAGCGGCCTTGGCTTCAAGTCTAATTTGCGACTTGAGTGCTTGCATTTGATTAACCTCTATTACATCAGACTTAGCAGATGATACTATTTTGTAGATTTTATCAGCAGCAGCGTCCAAAGTTTTTTGGTCTTTAACTGATGATATGATGTTGATTACAGACTTTAGTTCAGCTCTAGTAAGATTAACTTGGTTTGCTTTATCTTTAAAGAAAGCAGTAATAGCTTTAACTGCTTGAGAAACAGACTTAGCGCCTTCTCTAGCAGCACGAGCTTCTAATCTTATTTGATCTTTTAAAGCAGTGACTTTGTTTACAGTAACTTTTTCAACTGGCTTGTTGATCGTCTCAACCATGAACTTGATAGCGTTCAATGCATCTTTTTTGGATACATTCTTCTGCTCAGCAGCTTGAATGATTGCATCTTGTAAAGTTATACCGGTCTTAACCAATACTTTAGCAAGCTTGATAATAGCTCTCATTGTAGCCACAGGTATATTGATACCAAGTGTTTCTCTTCCAAACTTGGCTAAATCATCGTCAGCTTTGTTCAGGGCGTTTTCTACTCTTTTTAATACTGTAGGATTTTTAGTGTCGGCAGTTAGAATTCCTCCTCCATCGGTCCCCCCGACAGTATCTCGTTCATTTCCATCTCCTCTTCCTTCGACACCTTGCGCCCCAGCGCCATCTCCAGACTCTGTCTGAACAGGTCCTGCCCAGGTTGGATCTTTGATTCCACCGGCTGATTCTTTGGCTTGTTCTCTTGCTTCATCGATTGTAATTTTTCCATCTTGATAGTCTTTCCAAATGTTATTAATTTTTGCTACTTGAGCTTTATTTCCTTTAAATGTGTCTGTATATAAACCACGTACAGCCTCCCAGGTAATACTTTGTACTTGTCTTGGCAATAGACCGGCTTCTTTGGCGGCTAATGCGTATGCGTCTGCATAAGCATAGTACAAACCTTTAATACCAAGTGGTGCGGAGTTTGCGGTTTTGGTACCAAAGTTCTGACCTACTTGGGTAGATTTTCCAGATAAAGGTAACAATAATGCTGCTGCAATCGCATGAGTATCCATAGTAACATCACCATCATTACTCATTGGATCAATGATGTTGTTATAGAAGTTCCTGATCTTATGCATCTCACCTAAAGATCTTGTGATGTTCTCCTGGCTACCGTCATTTTTAATCGCGACAGCTTTTCCAATCTCACTATAAGATCCCCAAGCAACCTTAGCTTTTGCTCCGTTGTTCTTTTTAGCAACACCTTGAACACTACCATCAGGAGCTACAATGTTGTAGTCTTTAGTAGTGTTTACCTCATGGTATGTTCTAACCATATATGGCTGAACAGCAGCAGGAACATCATTTAAATTCTTGCCTATATATTTATTAAGCATAGTTATTACAGCGTCAGCTTTTTCAATAGCTTCTTGTAATTTAACTTTAGCTTCTTCAAGTGCTTCTTTATTGGCTTTAGTTCTAGATTCGCTGTATTCTTTTTGTGCTAATTTTAATTTTTTTCCAGCTGACTTAGCTCCATCATAAAGGCCTTTCTTATTTACACCCTTCTGATAATCAACCATTTCTTTCGTCATGACTGGGTTATCTTTGTAGGCCATCAATACCATCTCAGCTAAACGAACATTCTGATACCAGTCTTTTTGAGGAGACATCGCGGCAATAATGCCTGCTGCTTGCTCTGCTGATACGCCAAATTGCGCAGCAAAATCATTTGCTATAGCATTGGCACCATCATACCAAAGAGTTGATATCTCCCTATACTCTGGCTTAAATTCAGCCATTAAGTAGTTAAGATTGTCAGCCACTTCTCTAACAAATACATCATATATCTCTTGAGCTTGCTCAACTGTTGTGGCTGTTTTGAATTTCTTCTTACCAGCAACTAGTGGATACTTGGCAATAATATTTGCGTTAGAGACAAATGCCTTTGGTGCATTTTTCTTAACGTATTCGATGGATAAGTCTTCAGTCTCTTCGATAACCTTTTTACGGTCAACTGTTTTAACTGAAAGTCCTTTCGATATACGTTTACCAGGTCTAGCCTTAGCCCTAACTTCATTTACGTCAATCTCAGATACTTTCGTAGGAGTGAGTAATGATTTTACATCTCTGTCAGATAGATTATACTCAGCGGCAATTTGTTTGATAGCTTGTTCAAGTGTTACACCGGCCTGCACGAGTGCTTTAACAGCCTTTACAATTGTCTTAGCTAAAGCAACTGGAATGTTTACACCAAGAGTCTCTTTACCAAACTGATCAAGGTCCTTCTCAATCTTATCCAAAGCATCAAGTGCTTTCTGTAGATTGGTCGCATCTTTGGTGTCTGCTTGTAGAATATCTTCCTCCATATCACCTGCACGTCCTTCGGTCCATGTCCACTCAGGCATTAGACCTACTTTTTGATCAGCAAAAATGGTATCTTCACCACTCGCAGTTCTATTTTGCTCTCCTTTAGGCCCGTAGTTTACCCAAGAGTTTTGACCTCTTGTTTCACTCGTCATAGCACCTATAGCACTTCCTGTGTACAATCTTGAATGAGCTTGCCATGCATTCTCTTCTCCTCTTGCTCTAAAACCAGCGCCCTCAAGCCCATGCCCAAATGTGTCATGTACAGCTCTAAATAAATCATTTGCTGTAACAATTTTCATTTCTCCATCTAGTCCACCTGATGGCCACATGATTCCTGTGTCCTCCAATAAAGGATTTTTAGACACATCCATATCTTCATTTGAACCAAAACCTTGTTCTGTTGGGAAAACACCCATCTGTTTGTTTTGGCGCAAATCACGCATAGCATTATACGGAGATGATATGTAATCAATATTCTCGGGATTCTTTACATCAATAAACCAAAACTTATAACCAGCATCTATCAGCGCTTGATATTGAGCCTTAGTTTGTTTTATTAATTCAGCATACGCCTCTTTAACTTTTGGATTTTGAGGATCGTCAGCCATCTGCTCGTAGGCGTCGGCTATTCTCTTAGCTCTTTGTTCGTCTAATTCGACGTACTCTCCTTGTCTTTTGAGATCAATATCGTTTTCATCTGCATATTTTTCAGCAACTGATACAAGTCCTGGGTCTGGTCCGGTTGCCCCTTGGATTGTTGGAGCACCTTCGAGAGGCGCATTTTTGCTGATTGCAGGCCGTGCTGTTCTTCCGTCTCCGGTTCGTTCGGATTGTATGTTTCCTTTTTCATTTTGTACAAAGTTAGTTTCTTTTTGGTTATCTTTTGCTATATTTTCATCTTTTAATGAATATATTACACTACCATACTGTGCATTATCCAATTCTGTACCCCTTGAATCGATACCATCAAAACCTAAAGCTTTCATAACTACCGTTGATGGAGAATCAACATCGCTTTTATTTATTTCGCTTATGATTGATTGTATTTTTTGATCTTGTTCAGTAACACTTTTGGTATAAGCCTCAAGTTCTTGATCAGATGAATTTCTACCTATTGGTAGTACTTCTGATTTGCCAAGATAGTTTAATAACGATTCAATCTTATATTTTAAGTCTTGTTCGTTCTTATTTCTACCTATAGACAAATTATTTATATCCTTTAGAGCATCATGAAGCTCAATAGTTCCTTTAGCTAAATTATATCCACTTAAATCAATAGGATTGGTATTTCTACCATCATACTGATCTGCCTTATCTTTAGTTCCAAAGAAATAAAACCCGGTGCCAAAATGTCCAGTGCTTCTATCGCCGCCTTCGAACTTCCCTTTTGTTTCTGCTTTATTTACTAAATCACCAGATCTATATCCAACTTCTTGCACAGCAGGTGCTTGCTCTAGTGAATTTATAAATCTATCTGCCCTTGGCATTCCTTCTTTTTCTCTAGCGTATGAAATAGGGTCTGCTGCTAATTTATCTAGAGCTGCTTGTTTTTCTTCTTGAGGTACTCCAACGTATGTTTCATTTATAACATTAGTCTCCTCCTGAACATATGCGTCTATAAGGCTCTGCCTTTCTTCTGACTGAACTATTTCTTGGGCTTGGCCACCTTCTTGGGTAACTTCTTGAGGTCCTGCTTCGGGTTTTCCTTGCGCCACTTCTCCGCCAACTCTGGCTTCTGGCTGTACAGGAATTTCACTTGTTGTTTGCTCTTGAACGGCATTTTCTCCAATTTTTGTTAGTTCTTCATTGATTGCCTTGATGCGCGCCTCTAATGGTGCAACAAGGTTGGGGTCCTTCCCTGCTTTTTCTCTTGTTAATTGAGCTCTCTCTGTGATTAAAGAAAGCGATGTATTCATATCTGCTGTAGACAAACCATTTGGCATCATGTCAAATGCTGCCTCAATCTCATTTAAATTATTTAAGTTCTGCTGCGCTTTTGACTTGGTGATCTTGCCATCCAACATCTGTGTCTTCATGGATGCTACGTATAGCTTCTTGAAGTTGCTATCTGCAACAACATCCTTTAAGAACTTAACGTCATCTTCATTGTACAAAGAAATGTTGCCATTAACTACAGCTTGTAATACTGTACCGACAGACCCCATTGTGAAACCTCCAATCATCTCAGCAACACCATCTTCAAATGTTTTAGAGCCTAGTTCTTTTAAGGTATCAGCTGTATCAAAATATTCACCTTGAGTTAATTTTTTCTTTTGCTCTTCAGTCATGCCGCTTTGCTGAATCCAGTTGTATGCCTGTTTCAATCCTTGGTCTAGTACTAGAGCTTGCGTAAAACCGGTCTCAAATTCAGCGACACCAGCCTGTGTTACACGAATTAATCCCTTAGCTAAAAGACTTTCAACCTCTTTAGCTGCAACTCTCTCAAGCGCTTCTTTAGTTGCATTAGCTCCTACTTTTTTAGCAGACTTAATAGCAACATCCATCATTACCTTACCTAAGAATGAGTCACCCTTAACTAAGTTTTGTAGACCTACATTCTCAAGAACACCCATACCTGCTGCGTATGGTATCGCAATAATAGCGCGATCCCCTGCAGAAGTATATTGGAAGTCAGGGTCACTAAGCATCTCCTCTTCAATTCCACTATAAGCCTGTAAAGCTAGCCCAGTAAAACCAGCCGCTTTTCCGGCTATACCGGTTGCCATCGCAGGGAGAGACTCGAGAACACCACCTATGGCTTGGGTAATAAATCCTCTATCACCAGACTTCATATACTCAAGTGTGGTTCCTTCAGCTCCAAGCGTTTTAATGATAGATTCTTTGGCTTCGTTTTTTGCCTTGAGCATTGCCTGATTGTCAAGCAAGTTTTCAATCTGATCTTTGGTTAGGTTCTTGCCATTATATTTTATTGACTTATAGTAAGCCTTTTCTTCTGGAGATAACTGATCGTATCTTTTTTCAGCAGATGCTTCCAAGGCGGCAAATGGTTCAACAAAGGCCATTGACACACCAGTCAATACTTTATTAACTAAAAACCCACCTAAGTTACCCTCTTTTTCTTTAGCGGCAACATACTTACCTGCCACTAGGTTTAGCTTATTTTGTGATGCTTGAATTTCTTTCTTTTGCATCACAAAGTTCTGAGCTCTTGTTTCTAATGATTCAGCTTGATTGTCTAGTATCTTTTTCTGAGCATCATATTGTTCCTGAGTCATCTTGCCACTTTGAGCTAACTCATTGAACCTACTTACCTCATCATCGTATGCTTTTCTATCTTGTAGTATATTTTTTTGTGACTGTTCAAGGTCATTAAGCTTCATGTTATACGTCTTGACATTATCCTGAATAATATCATCGGTATAATATGCGTCAATCTTAGCCTTTGCTTCTTTTATTTTGGCAGGATCTTTAGTGGCCAAAGCATATTGATAGTCATCATATATCTGATCTTGCTTTGATTTACTTTGTTGATCACCGCCCACTTTCTTTTTCTTATAGTCTTGGTAGGCAGCGCTTTTATAAAAAGATTGAACATCATTGGTCGGGAGTCCGGTTCCTATGATTTGCTCTTGTATAATCTCTTTTTGCTCTTCAAATGGTAGCTTCTTAAACTCTGATTGGAACTCACTGGAAAGTAAGTTCTTACCCCTAATAATGGCAGATTGTTGCTGGTATCCATACTGACCTGTTCCCATCTTAGGGCCACTCATTTGGTCTTTACCTTCAAACTTATTAAGACTATTCAATGCCTTATCAAAGTTTTCACTGTATGACTTAGTGGCATTTACTTCTAAGAATGCACGCAACTCACGCGCTTGCTCAGGGTTCTTTTCGTCAAACTCAAATACCTTCTCCTTGCTACCGTCTTTTGTCTTTACTTTAATTTGGTCAATTGCAAATGCCCCTTCTTCAGAGAACTCAAATCCATACTTACCGTATTTTTCAGTCAAGTATTTGATAGCATTCTCTTCTGTTTTGGCTACAAAGTCTGAGTTAATATCATCAAACTTAGCAGGCTTCATAGTAGTTGTAGTTACAACTCTAGAGCTTACGCTTTTGCCGTATCGATTATTTAACGCATTGATTGATCCTTCGTTTTGAATGGTATGCCATTTGCTCCCTGGAGTCATTCGCTGCCATTGGCCATCCTTTATGCGATATTGGTTGTCAGCTTTCTCATCATCGTAGTTATTAAATAACTCATATTCTTGAGATAAAGATGCGTCCTTTTTAAACTGCTTATTGAGATTGCCAATTCTATTTGGATCTTGAATCTGTACATACTGAGCTTTCTGCCCGTATACTTTTACAGGAGCCTCCTCATACCACTTACCGTCCTTAAATTGATATGGCTTTTCTTCCTTACCTGGATAACCAGTAAAGATTTCACCTTTTGAAGACGAAGATGCCGTAGGCTTTGTTGTTGTGTTGGATAATCTGCCCGATGAAGACGTTCCTGATCCAGATGCCGTAAGATCTTTTTTTTTTACTGCATCAGATGGCGGAACAAAAGATGAGCCTGATGCTACTCCGTCACTTGGGGGTGTCCATTCGTTTTCCATTTATTTCTTTGTATAAGTTACACCATCTAATCCTACCATAGTCTGACCTTTTTTAAGAGCTGCCCATTTGGTATTCCATTGATCTTGTGTCATTTTTGGTTGCTGTGTCTGTTGTTGATTATTCGAGGCTGATCTAGCTTTGCCCATTTTCTTGGTCCATGTGTCTCTATTACTAACACCAAAGAAACCACCTATATCATCAAGCTTATAGAATGGTCCTTTTACATCCTTAGGATTTGATGCATTGATAATAAGATATGTGTTTTCACCTTTCTTTTCAAATAAGTATTTACCTCCAGATAGGCTACTCAATGCATTTACATCACCATTAACCCAAGCTGTTCTAACATCAGCGGCTGTCTTATAATATGCTGGCTTATCTTCTGCTTTTACAGTAGTAGATTCACCTCCTCCTGCTGCTTTTGGTTCGTCTTGTAGTGACTTAAAACCAAGTTGCATCTCTACAGAAGCCTCAATTGATCTCTTGGCTCTTTCTTTTTGTTCTTCAGATATCATAGGTTGATAAACTCCCGATGCATCTTTTTGCATTGGTATTAGCTTCTTCTCAGACTCTTGCATAAATGCTTCAAATTCCTCTCCTGATAATTCTGGCAGGTCCTGATATCTTCTAGACTCATTCTCTTTTTGAACCATTCCCATAAGTATTTGGTTACGATCCTGAGATGTGTAATAAGTGGTATAACCTTCATCCATATTGTCTTGAAGGATACTCATTGTCATTCTATTATTACTTGTTAATGCACCTGTCAAGTCAGCTAATTTATTAGCAAATCCAGGGCGTTTAGTTAAGTCAGTTAGTGTGGTAACGCCATTCTCTGTGACGTAATCTTTCCAAAGCTTTGTTGTTTCATTAACAGCTTTATCAAGCTCTACTTTATCAAACACAGCATTACTCGGGTCGGCCATTGTTTTTGCAGACTCAATTGTATCTGGAATAACTTGCCCAGTTTTAGGATCTAACCTCCCTGTGCTTACAGTGCCTGTTGATGGGTCAATAAAAACTTTCATATTTTTAATATCACCCATTCTAGCAAAGTATTCAGCAGCTTCAACGGATGCCTTTGATGCTGTTCCGTCTTGAAGTCTTTTCTGAAGCTCGGCATTCTTAGCGTCAAAGCTTTTAATACTATTACCTAGTGTTCCCCAGCTTTCCATGAGATTATTCATGTTCTGCTTATATTGCTTTGGATCTAATTCTCCTCTTTTTAAAGCGTCATTCCAAGATTTTATAGTACCTACACCTTCTTGAGAAGAAGCAAGCATCATCTGTCCAAAGTTCTGACTTGCAAAAGCATCAGAAGTTTGAATAGTCTTTATATTGTCAGTCTTTAATTGGTCTAGGTATTCTTTCTCTTTTTCACGACGCTCACCAATACCAGATATAGTACCTGATAAATCGTTCATTTGCTTTGCCCAGTCGATAGAATCGACAGGAATATACCCGAATATGTTTTGATTAATTGCCATATTAAATAGGTTTGAATAAGCCCAATGATTTTAAATAGTCTATATCTCCCATCTTTTGTTTTTTATCAGACTTATATAAATCAATCATTTCATCAGCTCCAGTCGCCGCTGTACCTAAAGAACTAAACGCACCCTCAATGGCAGCGTTTCTATTCTTCTCTGATTGAGCTCTAATGGCATTCTGCATTTGGATATCTCCAATACCAGCCATCCAATCACGCTCAGCTTTACGTGCCTCGATACCTGACTCAGCTTCAGCTTGCGCCATATCTCTTTGGAATTGTGTTTGATTAGCTTGAGCTGCTAATGCCATGTCTTGCTCATTACCTGCCTGAGCTACCTGCCCAATACCACCAATGATACCTTCAGCTCCTACACCCTCAAGCGCCCCAACCATCTGAGCTTCTCTTTGAGACTGCTGTTGTTGAGCTAATTCAAAACCAAGCATAGGCGTCTGAACAGCCTTAAATGGATTAGTCTCTTTAATTTGCTTGAGTTGGTTTTTAGCTAGGTCTGCTGCTGATGCAGCTTGCTTCATGTCTTTGTTTGCCTTGATGGCTTGTGCGGCACTGAGACCTACGCCTCCTAATGCCACTAATGTTGATGTTACTGCTGCCATATCTTTATCATTTCAGTGCAGTTTTCAGATCCTTTTTCGAATCCACACTCTGCATAGTAGTTTATTAAGCTTTGGTTTTTAAGTGAGGTGTATACATACTTGCATCCATTTTCCTTAGCAACCTCCGATAGTGCGTTAATCAAAAGTAGAATAGCGTCCTTTCGGTCTTTATCTTTATATTGAAAGTTAGATACAATAAACTCAACCCATGCTGTAGAGGAGTTGGTGAAGTATATAAATCCAGCGCAAATATCGATGCCTTCTTTTGTAATCATCAGACCTCCACGGCCGTCCTGAGGTAGCATATCTTTAGGTGGCGGAGTCCATCTCCAGTCTTTCCACCATGACGCCAAAACATCGTAGTCGCGGTCATCAAGATACCTAACTTCCATGTAACAAATTTAAGGAAAACTTTTGAATACTGATGTCTTGACAGCAAATAGCTCTATCTCACCTGTAGCTTCCCAAGCGCTTAATGAAAGTGTTAAGTTTAAATACCTACCTCTAGATCCGTAAGACTCTACAGATGATTTTTTATTTATGAATATATAGTCACCTGGATTCGGTGTGTTTACAAATCCACCGACTATTGATATTGAGCTTGTAGTAGATGATGTAACAGCTTGATTAATAGTACCGACAGCCATAATGTTTGTAATCTGACCAGAAATATTACTAGCCTTGTATACAAAATCACCTGGATTTATATTTGATATTGGAACGTTAAAAGATATAATAAGACCAGAGACACTAGATACTAAACCAACGCCTTGTACAGATAGAAGATCTAAATCCAACTGATTTTGTGGCCTTCTTATGTATGCAAAAAAGTCACCTTCTTTTTTAGAAAATTGAGCGCTATCTATTTGCACTTGATCTAGGTCAGTAGATCCTAACACATCTAAAGCATTTGTACAGTCAAGATTCAAAGACTTAAACATCTTAGTCTCTACAGGTGATTCGTTTACTATAGTCTCTATAGAAAAACCACCCGGTGTAGTTCCGTAAAATTGAGTTCTAGTTTGATTGGTATCATGTTGATATAGATTCCCACCTTTAAATGAATAGAAAGTACTATTAAGGCCAATCATCCACTCTGGGCGATAGGACCATCTAGAGGTCCAGCCCTCGGCCTTGTTAGAGAATGTAAGCGTATCTATAATCATATAACAAAGTTACGAATTTTAGACCAAGCAGCTTTTCATGCTCTTGATCATCTCATAGTACCTATATGAGCATCTGTTTGGATCTAGCTGCAAGTCTGTTTCGAATGGTATATTGTCCATATATGACGCCTTGTGAAACATGCCTTGTGTTGAATTAACGACACCGGCATTATGGAAAAAGTATAACTCATCCCATCGATCAGACGGGCAGGTCGCCCAAGCAAAATCAAATTCTTTAGGCACCTCGACATGATGACCAAAAAACCAAGCGTTCCACAGCTCGGCCCACATGCTTGCCGTCCAGGCCTGTATGCCGTTCGGATCACCTTCCTTTCGGACGTGCTGCATCTCGGTCAATAGGTTGTATAAATCCTTGCTGTCTTGCTCAACTTTTCTCCAATAGTGCGATGTCAGATTCTTCATAAGCTTCTGAGCTCCTCCGCTATTATTCTTATTGAACTCAATTAGTTTTTTTGATATACCAACCTGACTACACATTTCATCTAAAACCTCTTCTCCCTTACTCATGATATAGTCGTAGCCTATGTATGATATAGTGTCTGAGAAGTACCATGTATCGTCCTGAAGATATGGAGTAAAGTCCATGTACTTGGTAAAAACAAAGTCAGCGTCATGGAAAAAGAACGCATCGTTTGTTAGATCAGGATGCTTCTTGAAATGTTTTTGAAGCAAGTGCGCTTGAATGGCAGGTGGGTAGTTGCATTCACCCATAGTGTCTTTATAGAAGAAGAATCTAGCTATGTCAGAGTAAGTCTGATAAAGCTTATTCCACGACTCTGGTATCTCATCTTGATACCCAGCTACAATGTCTATGTTCTTATAACCAAGGGATGCAAAGTTATGTATGCATACCTCAATCTGCCAAGCGTAGTAGTCAAGCGCAGGTTGCGCTGACAACATCCTAAGTGTCTTCATTAGCAAGCTTTAGTCGCACCGGTCCAGTTAGACCCATTCCATTCGTATGCGACATTAATAATTAAATTCAAATACCAACCAGCAGGCGCAGGATCTGTGCCTAATAGATTTGTAAAGATAGAGTTTCCAGGCACACCTATGGCGCCATTGACGTAATAATTATCAATATCAAGAACAGAACAAACTGTTGATTGTGAAGAAGAGTAAGACAACGTAAGCGTTGTTAATGGAGCTCTAGTTGTTGTGGTTGTAGTTGTTGTAGTTGTAGTCGTTGTTGATGTAGTTGTTGTAGTAGTGGTCGTTGTAGTGGCAGCACACTCAGAGCAACTTCCATAAGTGTAATATATGTCACCATTCTGAACGCCAGGTGATGCAGTAGCTGTAATCATAATGCAATCTCCATTGCTATCCTTCACGTAGTTAGGAAGCGATAGTGGCGCATATCCTTGATACCTCATCAATACAGCAGCACCGCCTACACATTTGGTACCATTATAGTAATAAGTAGGGATAGTAGTTGTAGTCGTCGTCGTTGTAACACCTGAGCAAGTTAATAGACTTAATATCTGACCTGTATCAGCAATCAAACAAGCATAAGTAATACCTGACTTTCTAACTAAATACCACAAGAAGGCGCCATCGAATAACGTAGTGGCACCTGCATTGGTGTAAACAAAACTGTTTACTGCCAATGTTCCGGTATGGTAGTGCGTTACATATGTTGGTGTCGATGTGCAAGCTGATCTAGCTGTAGTAAATCCAGTAACATCTAAATCAAAACCAGTTACAGGTGTTGACGTAGTGGTTGTACTAGTAGTTGTAGTAGTTGTAGTTCCAGTACATGCGGTGCAGTCGGCATACGTGACAATAGGTGTGATGACATTATAGTATGGGAACGTTGCTGTAGTTGATCCATTTATTCTCCAGCAGTTTCCATCTGTAGTCTTAACTACTAATGAAGTAGTTATAGGCGTGCCTAATGAATTTCTTAACACAACAGTTAATGAATTATCAACACAAGACGTGGCTGTAAAATATGTACCGGCAGGAAGTGTAGTTGTGCTAGTTGTTGTAGTAGTTGTAGTTGTACCAGCACAAGTTGATTTTGCAATTATTGTACCCTCCTGATCAATCTGTACGCTATAATTAGAGTCATTAATCTGATACCACTTTTTACCTCCCATAAATGGACGTAACCCTTCTGAGTCATAGAACACAGTATCTACTAGGTTTGGTATATACCCATCGCCATCAAAGTACATCAAGGTAAATGTTGGAATAACTAAACAAGCGTCAGCACCAGACTCTTTAAATTGCTCAACGTCAATTAAGAAAGGCTTCATGTTGCCTGGATCTGATACAGTGACAGATATAATAGCTGACGAGCTAACGCCAAAGCAATTAGTAGCCCTTATTGTTATTGAGTAAATACCAGCAGGACAGTTCTCAAAGTATACAGTTCCATTTGAAAAAGTTGCTTGATTGGGTAACGTGCTTGAAAGTAAGTCCCATGACGTTGGGTTATTAATAACCTCTATACTTACACTTTCAGATGTATTTGTGTTAGCTGTGATTGGGTCTGCAATAATAAACGGAACAGCAAATTCAGAGCATGTGCAACTTTCTTTTGATAGAACTTCACCAGTCGAGCTTGCAGTTATATAATAAATAGCTGATACACATGTATCTACTACATCAATTAAATGAAGGTATTCATCTCCAACATATACATCTAATCCAGTAAATGTAGAAAATAATTGATCTCCTATATTTGGAAGCGCATCCACACCATTATGATATATAGCAACATTAGGACATTGAGCGCAAACATTAGCAGCTGTGCCCTGATCTTCATCAATATAAAACTCAGTTAAATATGGATTAATTTTATTTACAATCCAAGTTGATCCACTGAATGGAGACGATACAATTAACCTTGCATCTTCAACTTGTAAATTCTTGTAAAACTCGACAGCTCCAACTCCATTATTAACTAAGCCATTATATGGAGCGACTAAGCCAATGTCTTCTGCTGGAATTCCTGCAGCTATTAATGCATTGTAATTTGAAGATGAGTTAAGTCCAACGTACTTGGTATCAACAACAATATCTCCATTCCATTCAATCTGATATCTAGTCGGCTGATCAGGATCAATGGTATTAAAACTAATACCAGCTCTACCAATTCTATTGCCAAAATTCATATCGATTGACCGGCTATCAGTAGCGCCTTTATAAGATGCAACAGTGTCCATCTTGTCCTCATAATCCCACAACAAGTATACATACTCGTAGTTATTTGGATTCAAGAATGTAAACTGACCTGTAAACACGCCTGCTGAATAAACGACTGGTATTTCGGTAGCTAAGCTAAGTATTGTTGTTTTGTCAGCTGCTGTATATGCAGTGTCTGAAACCAAATAGTATAGTTTATTACTTAACGTAGGTGCTAGTTGACGATAGTCAGACAAGACATCACCTGCGACCACAGTGACAACAGATCCATTATATGGAACATAACCAACACCACCAATGCCTGTAGATGTATCGAATAGAGCAATAGCTCCACCACTTAACACCACATTATCTATTGTATATGTTGAACTACCTGTATAGCTGAATGATTGCTTAGTTTTTGAACTCATCTTTACCTAACGTTATAATATTAAAATCTGTTCTTGGACCACGTCCTTGAGTTAGTGTGTAGTCTACATATGTACTGCAGTAAAAAACTCTAACAATAACACTTCTCTGAGCGAGCGTGGTGTTGTTTTGAATTCTTCCATATATATTTTGAGCACCTACACCTGCTTGGCAGTAAGGAGGAAGCTCAACCCAGTTGGTTCCAAATCCATTATTAATCAATGTAATTGACCAACTTGTTGTTCCTGATAATGCAAACAAATACTCAAGGTCTCCTGCTGTATTGTATGGGAAACTACCAGCTGTTGGATTGATTTGTATGTCGCAAGGTGTGTTTCTTCTAGATGTTGACGCAATGACGTAGTTGTGGTTATATGGATCGTATGCACCAAGTTTTGCCATGTTTGGAGTGCTGATCATTATATCTCTAAAATAGTCAGACATACCCATTCGAGATATCTGCATTACTTGGTCTCCTTGCATTTGCAAGACAACACCTCTCTTAGCATCGGTAAAATACATTCTATCACTCCATGTAGCAAAGCTCTCTGGATTTGATGATATACCAAAATCATAAGGTAGTGCAATCTGCGTACCAAGTACCTCAGGAACTGAAGCCACTGACCCCCCACCTACGGCATCAACAAGTAAGTTTTTACCATATAAAACTGACGTGATTTTATCTTGGTGTAATACCACTAGGTCATTTGTTCTAGCGTAAAGTTTTTGGACAGTGCCAAAGTTTTTGTCTAAGTTTTTGAAGTTAGCAATAGATAAATTGAACTCATTTAATCTGTTAATTGATGAATCCCAACGATACAAGCCACTGTATGTAACCGATGTGTCTTTTATCTGTTGCTCGTAGTCTTCAATAACACCGCTTGCACGTAGACTATACTTTAACCAAGGCTCATTAAAGCCATCTAATATTCGGTTGGACTCAACACCATTTCCATAGCAATATGCGTTGTAGTCTGAGTTTTTATTGTCAGTGCTATTCAACTTAATAACAGCTTGATTTAAAGCACCGGACTGATCTTGCTCTAAATTGCTGTTAGATATTTTACCTGGAGCTGATGAACCTGCTGCTATATTGATAGTTATTGAATATCTATCTGGCGTGGCAAGTACGGTATAATAGCCAGGAGGTATGTTTGAAGCTGTTACATAAACAGACTGTCCAACATCAAAATAATGCGGATGCTTTTTACCATTTTGAATAAGCGTAGTGTTTGCCGCAATTGTTGATACATCATAACTCCATAACACCAAGTGGTTGCCTATTTCAATTGGATATGTTCTACTCATTTCGTAGTAGATGTCCACATCGTCATTGGCAGGAACTGTCTCAGCTGAAAGTTTAGAATTAGATGGAGTCTGACTTACTTTTATATCTACTTTTATTTCATTCCTACTACTTCCGCTATTTTCGCCAAATCCCCTTATAAGCATCCACTTATCAGAACTTGCCGTATTCATCTCAATTACATTACTAGTAAATGAGAATGTACTGAAGTTTTGAGTTACATCAATAGCTTCTCTAAATATAACTGTAGATGCATTTACATTTGTACCACTTTGGGTATATTGATTAAACGAAGCATAAGCACCTGACTGCCAAAACCACTCTTCTATATCTTTATAGTACTTATCAGCTACCCATGACATTGATGAGGCATTTTGACTAGTTCCATTTATAGGAGCTCCATCATTTAATATGTTTATAGATATGTCAGCTCCAGGAAAAATTGCACCAGGTCCTTTTATGGCAGCATGTCCACCATATATACTTGGATCATAACCAGCAAGGTATTGTCCTGGAGGGGTTGCTGATGAGTTATATACAGGGTCAGGTATCCCATATCCTCCAGTTCCATTTGGTAATGGTGTACCTTTAAATTGACCGCTTCCCCTTACATTTATAACCCACTTGTCTCCTACATTGTACCCCAAAGAAGCATCGAATGAAAGCACAACATTAGTATCACCTGATGTTAATGTTGTTGGAGATGTGCTTATTGGTAAGTTTGCTAACCACCAACTTTGTGACACATCTGTAGTCCATCTAAATGTAGTTGAGCTTACTATTTCTATAGAAATTCTAACATCTGACAATGATGATGATGTCAATTGATCTATAGATATTCCAGGGCCTGTGTTGACTAATGTAGTGTCACCTGTTGCTGAATAATATATAGGTGGAGGTATATAAAAAATACCGTTTTGTAATACTGAAGGAGTTTGAGGTCCTGAACTATTATTATCAGGACCACGTCCACTTCCTTGAAAAGCAAATGTAACTTGACTAGGAATATCTAAAAATGTATCAACAGCTTCCGCTTTTATTTTAAAATATAAACCCTCTGGGGCATTTGTAATAAATCCAGCTATTTTCTGTTCAAGTTCAAGTACCTTAAACTGCTTATTTGAGTTGGTTGGTAATCCAGAAGCAGACTTAAATATAATGTAACCATTAACCTTAATCTTATCTCTATCAGCTTCATTAATCAAGAAATATCTGAAGTTATCTTTTTTAAAGAATGTAATAGGAAATAGATTATAATATTCAGTCTTTGACTGCTTTACAAATAGTCTATATCCGGTTGCCCACTTTGGCGCCTCATTCTTAATGCTAACAATTAATGAGTTTGCTGTGCTTGAGTTAGCTGAAGGTATGTATATTGAGTTGGATAAGTCATTAACTGAGTTGTCATTAGTAGTAGTCAATACGGTTGTCATTCGACCATAGTCATCTAAGTAGGCAATACCAATCTCGTAGTCGCGATCACTTCTCCAAGTTTGTTTAGGATTAGACGTGATTGGTTCATCTACATACTTAACTGTGTAATCAATGTCAATGAAATCATTTGTATTGTATCCAATTAAATCTCTAAACTGAGTATAGTTACCCATAATTAGTCGACTACCTATAATGTCTTGGGCTAATGCCTTGATTGGTACGTTATCAAATAATCTTGTAACCTGATCAGAAGAAAGAGCTGCATAGGTCTTGTTATTCATAAAGTAAAAACTATAATCAGAGTTATCTGGTATACTTAGTTCTTCTTTATTTAATGTCTCAACTATTTTTACGTTTAACGTCCTAGACTCCCAAACCAATAATTGAATCTCTTTTACAAACTCATTACCAGTCTCAAATGTAACCTGCACTTGGTTAAATTGATTGAGCATTCCCTTATTGTCACCAGTCTCTGTATCAATTTGCAACATCTTTGGATTAAATGCGGCAGCAGAAAGTGGAGACATTGAAGAGTATTCATTGTCTAAATATTTATATCGATAGCTAAAGTAAACGAATTTATCCTCAATGTTGTTGGGATTAGAGCTTGATGTTGTCTGTGTGCTTAACGATATGAATGGAGAGTTAAGGGGAGGCGCAACAATTAAGTTTATGTCATCATCAATCCTAGGATCATCAACACTATAAGTCTTGCATCTATTGATGTTAATCTTTCTAGGTGGGTTTAAATTGTCATTCCAAATAAGAAGCCCTCCGCCATTACCGTCGGTAACGTAGTTAACTCCTGTAATTAGGTAGTTAGCATCAAATCCAAGTTGATTAGTGGTACTACCTAATACTAACAATGATGTGTTCGTAACTTGGTTGTGCTCAAATATACCCTCAAAGTTATCAGCCTTCACAAACCAATAAAGAAGATTCTCAGCCTCAACTGAAAGAGCTCCAATAGCAACAGCATTTACAGGTGTGGGTACTTGATATGCAGAAAGAATAGCCGCAATATTTGTCTTTAATGTATTACCTAAGGCATTCTGAACGGCACCAATATTTGATCCCTCAGATGTGTCAATAGTAATATTGAGCGCATCACGGTATTCGCCATCCGGTACCAATCTCTCGTCGAGATCTTTGTTCATCCTACCGGCAAGAAATGTTCTTTGAAACTCCATCTATTTAATCCATTTATCCTTACCTCGCATAGCCATAAGAAGTCGACCAGGATGCATGTTGCTTAATCTAATCTTAGTATTTCTAAGTAGAGCTGTCTTTTCTTTCTTAACTCTATTTACAATGTATTCCTGCACACCAAACTTATTGTTTAATAGTGCATATTTCAAGTAAGCGTAAACGTATTCCTCAGCAAGCTTGTTGATTGTGATAAGAGAATCGTCACCGTTCTCCATGCCATCTGAAATGTATTCAAGTACAATATATGCGTACTGAACACCAGACGTGAAGTCAATAACACCAGCTGCTTTATTTACAAAGAACCTTGGGTTTATATTTGCATCAGCTGTCTCTAAACCAAAGTTATTAGCGATAGGATATCCAAAGTACCACTCTCCTTCATACTCCCAACCCCATTGGTTGTAGTATGGGCCAGGGCCTACGTATAATTGATTCTGTTGACGTAGTATGTCTAGCTTAGCCTCACCAATAACTACCTCACCATTTGAGTCAAATACAATGTCACCATTGTTGTCTTGGAGATACGCTGTAGCTGTGATGCTCTGACGAGACTCTGTAAGTGGATACATTACACCATTTCGGAGCATTGATATCCTTGCATAGTTCACGTAGTCAGGCGGCAATACCATCTTTAATTGATCACCAAGCTCAAACTCAAGCACTTTGATATTTCTAAGCGCGTCGTAGTTAAGTTCTTGGATGGCTCTTTTTGCGTGAAAAAGAACAGTATATCGGTCGACATTATTTACCAACTTGTCATTGCCAACATAATTCAATATAAAGTTGTTCACTATGTAAGCCAAACTGACGTACTGATAAGACCCCCAATTGGCGTCCTCAGGAATGTTACCATTGTTGGTATAGTACTGATAGTTAGTAATATATGCCATTATTGTTTTTGTTGAATGTCTTGTACTTCTTCTGCCTTAGCTGCTGCTACGACATCTTTATCTCCAATTGATATACCAGAGTATTCGAGGATCTTGATAACCAAGTTAGCAAAGTCATCAAGCGGTAATTCAAAGTCAACGTAATTCGAGTCACTTGGATTAAAGAACGGATCACCAAATGCATCAACTAAATAAGTCCATTGCGGGTCTCTTGGGTATCTTAAATATTGTGCCGCTATAGATGTAGATGCATAAGGCGGCGGAGGTGCTATTGCTGTTGGATATACAATAATTCCACTCTGATCCATTGTGTATACTGGATATGCAGCAGTAGGAGCAGTTAGGTTTGAGTTTACTAGGTTTAATATCTTACGATGACTAACCTTCTCTACCTCTGTGTTATTATTATAGATTACTTTATCTAAGAAGAAGTAATCATTAGGCAATGTAAATCTACTTGTAATGCCATTATATGGTAGTGGCGAAAAAACAGAGAATGAATCTATGACTTCGGCCATATTCTTAGGAATATCTGTATATCCTTCTCCATGCATTCTAGCATTCTGCTTATTGATTGCATTGCTGTAATTAAACATGTACTGACCAAAAATCTCAAGCTGTGCTTGTTTGGCAAATTGATTAAATTCCAATGGCGTAATAAAGCCACGGTTATCCTTGCTGATTATAGAGAGTACTGTATTTCGAACGTCATTGATCATCTGACTGCTTTTGTACAAAGATAAATAAAAAAAGGCACTCCATTAGAAGTGCCCTTTAGTAGTAGTTAGCTTTAGATTAAGCTACGGCAATATCACTTACTGCTTGTGGGACAGTAATTTCATAGACTGGGTTAGTCCAAGATGTTTGTAATGCATTAGCAATTCCATTTTGGATTGCATCGCGCATACTAAATGCAACTTGAGCAGCATGAGTCAATGTAACAACTTTACCACCAGCATAAGTAATTGCAGTAGCAGTGGCAGTAGCGGAAGCAGCATCAACTAAAATAACATTAGTTACTGCAACCAATTGATTACCAGCACTGGTAACCGGGATAGATAAAAACTTTTCCATTTTCTAAAAATTTAATGGGTTAAACAATGCTCAAAGTTAATCAAAAAAAATAAAGGGATATCGATCTTACCTGATATCCCATTACTTCTGTTTCCAATGACTAAATTAGAAGTAGCAAATATATAATATTATTTGTTACTACCATATAAAATCTTAATCATTTCCTGAAAACTTTTCTTCAAGAAATTTGTATAGCTCTAAGCCTTCATCTGATTGCAGATATGATGCAAGCGCGTGAATATGATCATGTCCAAATGGAACAGTTATTAAACGTTTCTTGTTGTCTTTTAGGTTGAAGTGGATGTCTTTATTTCCACGGAACGTAAAGTAACCTGATGTAAATGCACGAGCTGCAAAGTTATTGATCTTAAGAAGTGGATCAGACGCAGCCTCCATAAAGTCTTGTGGATAACGCTTAGCAAACAACATCATGTCACGCTTAATCTCTGTAGAGCTCATGTTGTCTACATTTGAACTTAATACCAATCTAGCTACTGCCTCAAGAGTATTAAAGTCTTTGTCAGCTAAATCACGAGCTAAAAGTAATGCATCAATCTCAGAGAATAACTCCTCAACATCTTCTTGAGCATCTTTTTCTGAGTCAAATTCATAAAATTCTGATCCATTATTAGGATGATAATATAAGAATTCTTGAAGTACTGGGTTATTCTTTGGAACTTTTAAAATACCATCTTCAAATACAATAGGCTCAACAATAACGTTAGCATCTTGTTCGTCTTGAAATGGGCTTTTTGAATTTCGCGCGTAGCGAAGTGGGTGATTCGTATTGGTCTCTTCATTGTAATACAAAAGACGTTTACGAGGAGTGTCTTTGTGTGCAATAAAATAGCTCAATGGAGCTTCTTGCATATTTAATAAATAAGTCCTATCCTTAGGCTCTAGCTTTACTCTGTTCATTTGATATAATTTGAATTATTAAAAAAATAGAGAGGGGCCGTAACCCCTCTCGTATTATTAGTCTTCTTATCCTTTGAAGATAAAGAAGTTGTTAGCACCTAATGTACAAAGCGCACGCTCTGACAAGAAGTTGACCTCCATAGCATCTAATGAGCTAGTTTGTGCACCACCAGCTGAACCAGTCATCCAAGTTTTGTAACGACGGTTTTCAGCTTCAGAAGCACGGTAACGAACGTGAAGGAATGGACGTTTTGCATTCTTACCAAGTACTTGATCGTAAACGCTCATTGTACCAGCAGGAACCAAAACACCATTAACAGCACCACCAACGATACCACCGCGGAGAGTTGCGTCGTTAAGGTATTTCCAATCAGTCTTGTAGAACTCATAACCACGACGGAATCCAGAGAAACCAAGGTTAAGGGCCATTTCTTCGCTGTTGTCAAACAAACCATAAGAAGTACCACCAGCACCGTAAGAGTTCTGAGCAGCCAACATATCGTCGATGTCGAAAGAGAACTGACGGTTTAAGAACAATACGTTCTCAGCGATAGCACCTTGCTTGTCAAGACGTTGTACGATTGTATCGAAGTCACCTAAAGAAGATGGGTTACCACCAGACCAAACATTACCACGGCTTTCAATGGCATTGAACATACCTTGAGTACCAGCACCTGTAGTTGCAGGTGGTGTTGGAGAAGTAACACCAAGGGCAGTAGCGGCACCTGAGTTAGAAGCAGCAGGAACGCCTTCAACCATTGCCATTTCGAGGTAGTCCTCAAAACGTAAACGAGTTTCGTGCTCAGACTTCATATACCAGTAGTAACCAGTAGCACCATTTTCAGTAGTAACCTCAACCCAACCAACTTGAGCCATGTCAGAACCAGATACACGATATGTATCTTTAATGATAATAGGCTTGTTGTCGAAGAAAAGATCCTGTGATTCTAATGAACCATCCATACCACTAGTTCCTTTTTTGAATTCAGAACCATATACAAATGCAGTAACAGTACCAGATGTAAATGGAGTTGATCCAAATGCAGAATAGTAAGCAACAGTAAATGTATTTGAAGTTACATCTACGATAACGCCTTTTGCGGATTGAGCTGAATTACTTTCAGATGAAAGAAATACAGTTTGGCCATTACGGAAATTACAAGTTCCTGAAGGAAGTGTAAATACTTGCTGACCAGCAGCAGGTGTTCCTAATGAACCATAAGTCAATCCAGTGTACTTCGTGTGAAGACGACCTTGTTCTGCCCATTTAATGAGGTCAGAGTTAGTAGGAAGTTCTGCACCTACCATACGCAAGAAAGATGCAATTGAACGGTTACCGTAACGCTCAAATTCTTGCTCGTAAGTGTCAGGCAAATATTGATTCAAGAAATCAAAATTTGTGATGTAGTTTGTAGGCAATGTTGCCTTTACAGCACTCGGGGTCAACAATGGACCCGGAGATACAGCTAATGTACCAGCCATTTTTTCTAGTTTTTAGGTTTTTGTTTAATAACTAATCTGTTACCGTAACTAGGCTCTACAGCTCTTACCTGGAAACCACCTTCAGTTTTCTTAGTCACCTGAGTAGATTGGCGCACCATGTCGATATTCTTTGACTCCTTAGAGACTGTATCAACTGTGTCTGCCATTCCTTTCTCATAGAAGAACTTCGCAAACTTATCAGGGTTCGAAGCAATCGCTATTGCTCGATGGAATAACTCAGCATCCTTTAGGTAACCCTCTTCATTTAGGAACTTATTTACAAAGTTCTTTAGTGAAGACTGCTCCTCAAGAAGTGACTTAGCTTCTGCTGGTTTATAGGTTAGTGCTTTGTCTTCGTCAATTGCAAATTTGAAACCTTCAAACTTATCTGAAAACAACTCACTAGTCTTGTCAGCAAAATACTGAGACCGCTTCGTTTGTTCCTCTTGCTCGCTAGTTGCGGCTTGTTTATATTGCTTGTAAGATTCGTAAGCTTCTTTTTCTTCTGCTGGAACAAAAGCATCCCTTGACTCAAGCGGAGCTTTATACTGTTCTTTTAGTTTATTAAAGTAGTCACGAGCCTTAGTCAGCTCTTTTTTACGTTCTAGCTTTACCTTTTTAATGTGCTTGTCATCATCAAAGTCCTCATCATATGAATACTTAGACTCGAGCTCAAACTTCACCTCATCAGCATCAAGCTCTGGGTTCTGTTCTTTGTGGTATTGGTAAAGCAAAGAATCTTCATCCATGGCGCTGTAGTCGACATTCAACTTCATGAAGTCTTCAATACCACGCCCAGTATCTTTCTTATACTTTAGAAACGCAGAGACATCTTCAGGTAGTTCTTCAGCTTGTGCTCGCTGCTCAACTAACTCATCTAAAGATGTGATCTCTTTGTTCCATCTTTTACCTAGATATGAAAGAACTTTATTATCATCTAAATCCACCTCTTGTGGTGGGTTATTATCTACTATTGGCTCAGCAGCTGGTTGACCTTCCGTCAAGTCTACCTTGATGGTATCATTATCACCAGAGTGATCCTCTAATCCTTCAAGAAGCGCTGCTTCTTTTTCAGCCATAGACTTCTCTTCGAATTCTACAGCTCTTACTTTAAATTCACCTTCCATTTAATTTAATTTTGACAAAGTTAATAATTATTTTATTTATTCATTATCGTAGAACATACGATCAGAATCTTCTGTGTGCCACTTATCAAAGCTCTCGCAGTTGTAGTAGTCTGTATTCACTAGATAGTCAGGGCGCTCTGGAAAAGGCTTTGTAACAAATGATGGCTCAGACCACTTAATGCGGTTGTTTGGCTGTAGTGCTATTTGACCATTGTCAAGTAAAATGATGTGATGACTCTTATGCTCTAGTGCATCCTCTGCTAATGATAGATCAGTATTTAAGTCATTCGCTCCCCAGTTGATGGTGGCATAGTAACTACCCGGATAGAACTTATGGTCTTTCATGTAAACCTCAACTTTTGTGTCATACACATAAGATAGGTGTAGTAACGTAAAGTTGTATGAGAAGCAGTTCCATATCTGTAAGAAGTGGAATGGTAGATCTGGATCAGGTAGCTCGGGCTTAGTTAATAACGCATGGCTTGGTAACTTATCGCGCATTACTCCGTTCTCTAATAGAACTTGGAATAGTGCAGCCTGACCAGGCATGCATCTAACTGACATTATAACGCCAGGTGTAAACTCTCCTTGTCCTTTTTGATGTTGATACATGTATTCATTTCTAACGAATACTTTCAAAGGGAAGAAGTTATGTTCTATATATGCCATTATTTAGGTCCAAACGCTTCTAAATCGAAGCCATCAAGTGAGTCTTCAGTACTCTCAAAGTTTTGAGGTGGTAGGTTGTTTTGTCGTTGGTTGATTAGCTCAGACTGACGAGTGGCCTGTAGGTCGACTCGTTTATCTTTCGCCTTCTCCTTCTCAGTTTCACGATCTTTTAATGTCTGCATCTGCATTCCGTTCAACTGCATGTTGTATTGGAACTCAATAGCCATTAGCTCTTTCTTGAGCTCGGCTTCTGCCTGCATCTTCTGAATGTCGCCTTGAACTTCCATCTGCTTGATTTGAGCTTTTGTTTGGCCTTCCAATTGGATGACCTGTGCCTTAGCTTCAGCAGCTGCTTGAGAAGATTGGATGTTTGTCTGCATCTGCATTTGGAACTCCATCTCTTTCTCTTTCTGCTTCTGCTCCATACGCTTACGACGTTTCATCTTAAGCATCTCGTTTGCAAGCTTAATGTTGTTGATCATGCGAATGTCAATTGCATCCTCTAGGTCAATTGTCTGCTGCTGTAACGCCATCTGAATGTTCTGCTCGAGCTGAGCCTTCTGCTCTTCATCTGGGGCAATCTCAATAAAGATACCAAAGTCGTGTAGGTATAGATCCTTAACGTCTTCAAGTATCGCCATGTTGTACTTGCCAATCTGCATAGCAAACTCCTCAGCGAAGTCAGCATACTCAAGTATGTCAGCAACGCGGATAGATAAGCACTCAGCAACTCTTTTAGTGACATTAAGACCAGCTTCTAAGATGTGGCGAGTAGCTGTGTTTGAGTTTAGCGCTGCAAGCTTCTGAACACCAACCAAAGCATCTGGGTGTGGTGTTGATGCATCACGCACCTCGTTTACACCCGTCACATCGCGGATCATATTCAAGTAGTGGTTGTAGTTGCCGATAAGGGCAGCCATCTTAGCTTGGCCACTATTTGAGTTAAGCTCTTGAATTGGAATACGCGCGTTGTTGAACTCACCGTCTTGTGTGTAGCTACGTCCAATCACACTACCTGTTTGGAAGTATAGATTGAGCGCATCCTCAGGGTTGTATGCGGCACCTGTTCCAAGGTCTACCTCATTAATACCATCAGCATCAATGAACACACCATCAGGAACTACGCGAGCCATAACTTGCTGTAGCTTCAAGTGAGTCAATTGGATCTGATCGGCAAATGGAATCATTCGACGAACGAGTGACTCAATATTTCCTTTATAGTAACGTGGAGCGTAAGCAATGTAGTTTGGAAGTGCTTTCTGTGATGCAGACTTAGGACGAACCATGTTCTTCATCATCTCCCACTTAATGATGATGTTTGATCCACCGACCAACACACCTTCATACCAAACGTCGCGAACGGCTTCAACTACCTCAAACATTTCGTTTGGTGGTGGGTTAAAGTTGTCATCCTTACGGATCACTCGCTCTCCTCCGTTTTCAAGTAATTTCTTTTTCCAAACAAACTTCTTGTGAGTCTTATAATTAAAGTACAGCAACGTCACAACCTCATTTAAGAATGCGTCGTCTTGGTAGTTACGAATTATAGGGAAGTAGTCATACCAAGCTGAACCTGCGTTCTTAATCTCAGTAAGCTCCTCGTCAGTAAGGTTTGGATTCATTTTAAGCAGCTCAGTGTAGTGAACTTGCTTAACCTCTCCGAAGTAGAAGCAATCAGAGAAGTCACTCTTTTCAGTATAGCTGTGGATCCAGTTTGCTGGGTCTACATACTCAACCTTAACGCCATCGTTGATAAGAAACTCATGTTTAGCAACACCAAGTCCTATCGTGGCTACGTCGTAGTAATAGTCTCTCAACACATCTTCATAGTCATTCATCTTGAGAAGTGTGTTGATGGCAATCTCTTCAGCAATCTCAATGGATGGCTTGTAGTTCATCTGCATGTACAGAGAAAGCTCCTGATCATTTGCAGGCAGCTCATCTGGATTTACGTTGAACGCGTCAATTCCAAGTGTTTCCTTGGTCATCGTTAAGAAGTCCTTGGCTACCATGTCAGCCTCGATCATATCCTGGAACACGTTCTTCTTCTCAGCAGATAGAACGTCCTGAGCCTCAGCCTTAATGGTGTATGGTCTGTCTAGCATTCCATTGACAACAACGTCAACAAACTTAGGTATGATTGGAACCGGAGTCCAATCCAAGTTAAGCATTGATATGTCGCCATTAACAGCGATCTCGTCCTTGTACTTTTGTACAGGCTGTTCTCCACGGGCATATAGTCTCAGGCGGTGGAATTCACCCCACTGCTGATAAAATCTGCTTGAATTAGACTTCCTCTTAAACCACTCCCCTTCGATGGCTTTTCCTACCTTTAATCCGTACTCATATGTCGCCTTGACTTCATCTGGCGCCATTTGGTCCGGAAAGGGTAATGAGGAGATAACAACTGATGGTTTATCCATTATTCGATAATTTCGCTTCTTATGCCAGTATTCTTATATCTTACAAATTTAACACTTATTTTAGATTCCTGTTTAACAGGTATAAATAGGTGTCTTCTTGATGCCATTAATGCCAATCCTGAACTAATCGAGGCATCGTGTTTGGTTCGGTTATTAATATCAAATCGGGCCCAGTCATTTAACGTTCTCGTAAAATACATGTCACCCATAGACTCTTTTTCTCTGTAGTTTCCTTCCGCATCAATACCAACATATTCCTCGATGTAAGTGTTGATACTATTAGCATGCGCGTGCTTTACGTCCTCACTAGAGTTGGGAATACCGCCTAGTTCAAGCTCAGTCTTTGATAGCTTAGACGTATGTTTGTCGGGCCTGTTCATTGAGAATGGACGATACCCTCTGTTCTTAAAGTGGTACAATAGTCGCTGTTTGTTGTTCTCTACAAGTATAGGCATTCCGTAGAAAAAACAAGCCATCAATACATCCTCAAAAAATATCTCAGCGGTCTGTGGACGAGCAATATACTCCAAGAAGAAGTGATTGGTTGGCGCGCTTTCCATGTGAAAGTTGGTAATGCCATGCAATGCGCCGGCAGATCCACCACCCCCAACTACACCTGAGATGTCATAAGGGTCACACCCAAACACGCCAATGTCTTTATTGCCAGGATAGAACTTGCCGTCCTTCTTGACGACATTGTTGCGCATCTTAGCGTCAGGAATCCACGAAACAATAAACCTACCTTTCGGATCAGGCGTCCAAATAACCTCAGTATCCTTCTCGCCGTTCTTCCAATGGAAGTAGCCAGTTGTTAGGACGCGATCTTTAATCATCGCATCGTTGTAGTCAATCTGTTGGTATATCTTAGTTAAGTTGAATAGAGACGACTTACTCTCATCACGGAAAGCATGCGACTCTGTTCTAGGGAACTGACGGTAGTATTCGTTGAGTGCGTCTGAGTCTGACTTCATTGCAGCCACCTCATTATTCCAATAGGTTATGACACCCATGGTAATCTCCTCACCATCGATACCCATAATAGGTTTCTTCGGGTCATCAAACACTGGCCATCCATACTCGTCAATAAAGCCCTCCATGTTCCACTCCATTGGGATGAACAAAGAGTAAAGCCCTGACTTGGTTTGGCCATTGGCAGATCGCTTGGTTGGGTCGCTGTCGTAGAACAGCTTCTTGAAATTCTCACCACCTTTACTAAGTGCGTTGGACGTGGAGCCCATCATGCACTTACCAATAATACGACTACCCAAACGTAAACAAGTCTTGGTTACGCGCCAGTTATTTAGAATGTTTTCAGGCTTCTCCCACTTACCACTCTCGTCGTGTACAAGTAAAAGCAGCTTTTCACCGTCATAGCTGTTGTCTGCGGTGTTTTTCCAGTCGATGGTAGTATCTAACCCTTCTATATCATCATCGCGCTCCTCATCCATATTCTTGCGCGTAATCTTACTCGCAGGAACACGGAATGCCAACTCCGTCTTCGGGTTGTCCATACCGTCTTGGATCGGCTTGAAAAAGAAGGGATAATTTCTTACAATTGGCACAACCTTGTCGGTAAACATCTTCTTGGCATCCGATCCGGTCTTGGATAGAATACCAAGGCGAGCATCTCTGACAATTGTACCTGTATTTGACGTCTCTGCAGACGACATGAATGAGAAACCTGAACGACGGTTCTTTAGGTAGCACATGCCAAACGCTCGGCTGTCTGCCTTACATGCCTCCCAAAATATGTAGAAGATCCGGTTGGACTCACGGAAGTCAGGCAGACCAATGTCAATCTTGGTCCACTGAAGGTACATGTAGTGTGTACCAGTCATGTAGGTTGGATTACCATTGTTGATAAACCAAAAGCCTTGCTCACGCCTCTCAAACTCAGTCTCGATCATGTCGACGTACTTCAGCTTGAACGCATTGTCTCTTCGGTTCCAATCAAATATTGACTTGATTTTCTGTAGCTCGGCTGGATAGTCTATTGGTTGCCATCTGTTGCCTCTGTTCTCTACTACTTTAGGAGTAGATGGCAAAGCAACCTTTAAGCCATTTATCTCATAGATTTCACCAATGGTTCCGTCTTTAGATATAACAATTAGGTCATACTCCTTATTGTAACCATAGTCCCATGACTTTTTATTGTTCTTAGTATTAAGAGCAGTCTTGTTGACGTAGTCAGTTACTATGGAGTACAGCTTATTTTCCATGTCTTGCTCTTCCTTCTGCGAAACCTGATTTGCCGAGTGTAACTTCTACTATTGGCCCCTCTGCAGCCTTATTCTCCTCCTCTTCGATCTTGTTGAGCATATACATGGCATCCTCAAATGCCAAACGCTTAGCTGACGCTGCGTTCTTCATCTTATCGGCCGATATGTCGTCCTCAGCGTGAGTGATGATAGGTGACTTTAGCACCTTGATCAACTCATCGATAGCCTGCTTAGCAGCCTCTACTATTTCTCCCTTTTTAGACATATGTTCTTGTTATACATTCGATAGATTGTCTCACCATCTATTATAAATTCATATTCGCTGTCAGGTGTGAATGAGACTGTGTCACCAACGTTTACGTTGGAGATGGTGTTTGTTTTATAAACAACCTCACCCCACAATGCTTCATGTGCTCCCGTAGGGCTAATTAACTTATCCTCAGTTGGTATTGGTCTGATAAAGATAAACGGATCAACAGCCTGCCAATCGGCATCTCTCTTGTAAAGATAGACCTGATCTAGCTCAGCTAAAAACAAATCGTCCATGATATAGTTCCAACTACTTTTCTGACGCCCCTTCATGTCGTTGTAGTACTTGAACACATTGTGGTGAACTACAACAGTGTCACCTGGTTGAACCGGGCCGTTGTAGTAAATAGGGACTGATACCACCACTGCGTGGCGGTTAGATGTCTTGTGGTCTTCTTGAGATGAGCTGATATAGAAGTCTGTATCTCCAAACTTCCTTATGTTATCGTACCGCCTCTGACCAACTGGTTTGATGATGAAGCAGTATGGTGATTTCATTAGTAATCTATTTTGTATTCTATTGCAATGGGCATTGCATTAGAGAATGATTTCCATTTAATAATCTCTTTTTCCTTGATAATCCAAACGCAGATAGATCCATCATCCTCCTTACGGATGGTGTTAATCTCCCACGTTTTATCTAGGATAGACTGACCTACCATGTAGTGCATGCACTTCATGTAGTCAGGGCCAATGGAAATTTTTCTAATTATACTCACCTGTTTGTAGGTTTACACTGACATCGCCATACTTTTCAAAGATGGATTGCTGCTCTTGTGTGAGCTTTCCTGCCGCAACTTCAAGTTGCTGCATCGTGAGTTCTTTCTGCTCGCCTAAACGACGAACGCTCATCTCGATGTCTGCTAGATTAAATTTTAGGTCTCTGTAAACTCGGTTAGCGTTAACCAACGCTTCGAGCTCTTCTTTTTTTATTTTTGACATATTTAATTATAAAGTGAATTTAAAAATTCTTGAATGCTATCAAATGATTGCCCGTCAATTGTTACTGATGTATCTAAAAAGATAACTCCTTTATCAGTAGGAACATGTGCTTGCTTTTCATTAATTACTGAATACTCAGCTTGTAGTGTATACTCATCTGAATTCATAATGAACCCGTTCTCTTTTTTATTGATGTTAAGCATTGATATTCATTTTAGTTAGTGTAACTTGAGATGTAGATGTCAAGGAAACAGCACCTACTCCAATTAATATATAATTATTCACCGCTGGATTAAATAAAATAGTACTTACACCTCCACCTGTTTTTGCAACAAAGTCATCTATTGTTGCAAATGATGAATCAATTACTTGTAACTGAGAATTTTTAAATAAAATTGTTCTGTTAACATTTGTTGAGTATGTTTTACTAGAAGCGCCTGTAACTACAGTTCCTAATAAAGATGCTCCAACTAATGAATTGCTAGTGTTGCTGTATATATTGCAACTAAATCCTGTTGTTGCTGAATCATTTTTTTCAATTCTAAATAACAACTCAATAATAGCGTTTGCTGTCAATGTATTAGCAGAAATTAATATAGAGTCAGATATTTCAACAGTGTTTATATTTGGTCCAATTACAGTTCCCCCATATGGATTAACGTAAAATTTACCTACAGATGACGCAATGTCACCCATCGTATAAATCTCACGTTGTGAGTTAGCTAATGCTGATCCGCGCTCAACTGTTTGAACACTTGATGGTACTGTGTGGAACTTTTGTCCTAATGGAATTGTTGCCATAATTATAGAGATATATACCAGGTTGCATTGGCATGACTATACTGTAGACATACCGGTGTGTTTGCTGTTAATGTAGCAGGAGTGCCAACAATAGCAGCACCGGCTGATGCCCATGTTGTTGTAGCTCTAGTTGCTGTTGACATAATTACATACTTAACACCATCAAGATTTGAGTTTGATGCTGGAAGAGTAACCGCAAAAGATGCGCCAGCTGTTCCTGTAAAGTATGTGTTTACGTTTGTAAGTGTAGCTGCTGTAAGCAAGTTAGTCGCGATTACACTAGGAGTCTGATTCAAGGCCAATAAGGCAGTGACATCAAAGTTAACTGTATTTCCAGCAGCATTAGTGCCAAATACTTTTGATGTTGTGCTTGGTGTTTCTGTTATATAGTTCTGTACTTTCATCGTCCTTGGCCTCGATTTTGCTTTTTATAATTCTTAGAAGACTTTAACTTAGATGTCTTGCACTTAGCGTGAATGCCAGGGCGACTTACCTTGACATCCTTCTTAGTTGACTGCTCAATTTTCTTCATGTAGCAAAGTTAACAAAAAAAATGTTACTTGTATGGAACGTAAGCAGTCTTTCCGCCTTTCTTAATAGCTCTAAGAATTTGCTTGCGTTGTTTACCAGTAGACTCATAAGATACGTGAACCCAATCAGGATTTTCTTCTGTCCCGAACTCAAAAATGAGCTGATCCCACGTAAGATTGTCCTTAATAAAGTCAAAAATTTGTCTATTAGTGATTGATGTACCATCCATGTCAATATCAATCGCTTCACCTGTACAGTGTTGTGATGATGGAATATAAACACCATTAACTGTTTTACCTGCGCCTCCAATTGCTTTATTCAAAGCAGCAGAACGATATCCTGAACTAATATGGATAGGAACACCAAAGTGCTCACGGATAGGTTGGAACACGTTCTCAGCCAACTTCTTGAAGTTCTCAATGTGCTCAGGTGTAGGCATATTAGAAATGCCTTTACGTTTTGCAGTTTCGCTACGTGTTACTTCTGCTAGTGCTAAATTTTTACTCAGTTGCATCTTTATCTTTATTTTTAAGTTTCATAATACGTCCGGCAGTTGTGATGCCAAACGCCCCCAAAGTTAGTAACATAAATCCATCAAAGATAAATTCCTTGATGACTAATTCGTTACCAATTACACCGGTGATTACATCTGTCAATAAGACAAACACCATTGCGAAAAACGAGATAACACCAACAAAGGCCTGCTCGTTAATTTGATTATCGTCTGAGATTAACTCTCTAAAAAACTTTTTCATAGTTTAAAAATATTTAGTTTAGGTCTTTTTGGTTTTACCACATCGTAGTGCCAACCAACAGGCGGTTCTTTTTGTTTATCGTCAGCAGGGCAGTCTTCTGTTCTCTTAAAGAACATTATATCACCCGTATAGTCATCCTTCCTTACAACATAGTCAGAGAGGTCTACGGCTACTATCTCATTGTTGATATATGAGTAGTATATCCAAGCGCCCTCAATTGCTCTCTTCTCAAGCCACTGACGTATGGTGTCTAACTTATCTTCACGCACAATCTGTAGATCAATCACGTTTCTGTACTGAACGACCTGTTGGCTGTAGAACATAAGCACTGTATCCCTAACTGATATAATAGAGTCCTTTGTCTTTACATCGGACTTAAATCTTGCAATCCTAGCCTTCTGATTTTCGAATATTGCGTTTATGGTATCAGCCTGTGCCTTGGTTAGTATGACAACTGAATCGCCATCAATTACCGTCTGAAGTGGGTAACGTGATTGGCTGAAACTCAAATTGCTTACCAGTAGACTGACTACGAACAATATCTTTTTCATTATCTAGTTCTTTTTTAATATCTTTTACAACCGACTTGGTGCTGTCTAGGTCTCCTATGACCTCAGATACCATATTCTCAAGATTGGCCTTGTCTTCTGTCAGTTGCTTGTTTGCCGCCTTTAATGTGCTCACGCTCTTCGTTAGCTTCTTGTTCTCCCCTGTCAGCTGTATGTTATCCTCAACTACGACAACGTGACCGTGTCCGCTTGATAATACTTGCGCTACCACAAGTATAATAAATAGAGAGCCTACAATGATGAGCTTACGTTTCATTTCTTACTTAAGAACATCAGAACTATCTCCTTGAGACTTTTGGAACTCTCAGTGCTCTCTGTGAGCTTGCTGTCAAGCTTCTCGCGATACTCACCCTCTAGCTCATTTACCTTTGCCTTAAGATTGTCCTCGCTCTGCATTAAACGATTAAGGAACATCCAACATAGGTAGCCAAGTGCTAATACTGCAAATCCTAGGACACCATACTGCGTTAATACTTCAAATGGACCGAATGACATTACTTGTTGTCTAAATGTCTTTTGATGAATAACCAGGCCACATAGCCTAATGCCAATACGACGAGTCCTAGTGGACCGTACTCAGATAGTTGTGAGAATACACCAAAGTCAGGTGCTGTTGATACTGTATCCATTATCTATTAATTATTAGTTGCTTTACTGCGTCTGATAGTTCAGCTACGCTTCTTGCCAAGTTCTTGATTTCAAGTTGAGTCTGCTCTTGGATGGCCTGATATTTGAGACGTGACTCCTGCTCTACTAACTCAATTTTGCCTTTGAGCTTTCCAGCATCCTCAGTATTTTTACGAACATCTGAATGTACCATCTTTAAAAAATATCCTATAATAGCGATGGCTGTAACCATGCCAAACTGAATCAACTCTTGCATCATCTCTTGATAAATCGGTAAACAAAATAAACTATAGCAAAGATAATTAAAATCGGCAACAAGTTATTTAGCAGCCTCTTCCACCATGGTGTCTTCTCGTAATACCTAACAGGTATACGCCTTTCAATTATCTGCTCTACGTATACAGTGTCACACTTACCTTCGATGAAAACCTGATCGCCCTTCATCCATACTTTTACCTTGAGCTGTTCTTTCTCTAAGAAGATGGTATCTAGCAAATCATTCACCTTCACAACTGTGTCTACCTTAACCTCAGGCACAACAACTCTAACGGTGTCGTGAATGGTGACACTGTCAGTAGTTATTAACTCTGGATGTTTGGTAATAAGTCTAGTAAATCTAGTCCTCGGGCTGCACGCTATCATCGTTAGCGTCAGCAGAATTATTGTTAGCTGCTTCATTTAAAACGTTTAATAGCGCAATTGCGAATTTACCTGGCATCTCGGCAATCAGTGCCTCGATCTGCTTTATTTGAGTTTCATTTAATTTTATCATAGCACAAAGTTACGAAATAATTGTAACCCCAATTGCGTCAGCTACGTACTCATTCACTACGTTGTTATCTAAACCCCAAGCTGCAAATTGCTCAGGTGTTAGCGTGTAGTTGTCCGCCTTTAAGCACTTACCTTCTTCCGTTAAAAGTTCGTAGTAAGTGGTGCAAGTTGTTGCAGTTGTTTCGAAGTTCAAAACAAGTACGGTCATTCGTGTTGCCGTACCTTCGTTAAGTGGGTAGACTACGGGTTCAATAGCTACTCCTCCTTGTGGTGTTGTGTTTTCCATTTTTTATTTTTTATGATTAACCAATATATGTCCATCCGGACGATTTATAAATATACTTTCCTTCAGTCGCGTCAGTCTGATAAATCTCAAGACCAATAGCCGGACTAGTAATTGCGTTACGCTGTGTCTGTGTCATTCGTGGGGGTAGGAAGCCTTTGGTTGTGGAATCGATTTGTAGTTGAGCAGATGCATTTGCAGTATTTGCTCCAAACACGAAATTTCCTCCCGTGTTAAAATAAGAAGTTCCCGCAGAAACATCCATCCACACTTTTAAATTCAATCCCGAGTCATATAGTAAAAACGCACCCGAAGCACCTCTTAACCAACAACTCGAAAACTTTATGTAAGAATCAGCTTGAATATTCCCCGTCACCCTCGCAGTCCCGTTAACGTCAAGTCTAAAGCCTGCGTCTGTTGTTGTGCCGATTAATAACTTGGAAGTTCCTTGGTCTAAAATTACATTTGCAGTTGTTCTTAATCTAATATTACCCGTACTTGAAGAACCAATATCAATTATTTGTGAGCCAAATCCATATGCTAAATAAACTGCAGTACCATCTCTACCCGCAAGAAAAGAACTCGCACCATATTGGATAAATCTTTCTCCAACAGGAAATATTATGTTACCCGTTATTTGAGTGTTTCCGTTTACATCCAACTTTTGTGCGGGACTAGTCGTCCCAATACCTACGTTGCCTGATGTTGTTCCAAATAAAACATCACCTGTAACTGTTTCAATAGCACGGTGAGTAACACCTGTAACTGACGTGAGTGTTGGAGCATATAATAATCCTCGAACAATACCTGAATATGTGCCTGATGTATTGATTCTTGGAAATAAATTTAGCAAGCTGTATGTAGCATTTCCTGAAGTTGGCGCCCAAATTTCATTTTGACTAGTTCCGATTTCAACAGTATTCTGAGTTCCTGAAGTAGCTGTAAATTGGCCTGCATTAAATGTATTTGATGCTAATCGAACTGACGTCCCTACTGCACTTCCTCCAAATCCACCAAGAAGTTGAAAGGTAAGAGCATTTGCATTTGAACTAAGTATACCGCCATGTATTCTAAAAATACTTCCTGACCAAGACCAAACGCCCGCTCCGTTAAAATACATTCCAAATTGTCCCGGAGCAAATTGATTACCATTACCAATAATAATACTTGCAAAGTTTCCATTAGTATGCTGTACAACAAAAGGATTTGCTTCAGTAGAGACTAAAGCTCTAAATGTACCATTGACATCTAATTTATAACCTGCATCGGTTGTTGTTCCTATTAGGACGTTGCCTGTTGACAATACTCTAAATAAACTCCCAACAGATAACAATCCATTGATTGTAAATGTAGAGTTATTACCGTGAGTAGCTAATAAAATTCCGCTATTTGATAAAGTCAATTGAGAAGTAAATCCATCAATGTTAGATAAAAATAACTGAGCAGTACTATTTCCTTGTCCTGACATTCCATTATTTCTAATAGCAAGGACTGTACTTTGTGTGGTGCTTCTGATATCCATTGGATGAGCAGGAATACTCGTGCCAATACCCAACCTTCCATTCGTGTTATCCCAAAACAAGTTAGCACTTTGCTGCAGTACATTGGTGGCATCTTGGAAGAATATGCGGCCGGATGTGCCGTTGATAACAGGGGTGTTGTTAACTGAAAGCTTGGATGCGTTCATTATCTCTTGGCCCGTAATCTTGCGACTACCTGTGCCACCTGCTAATGACATCTCGAACAAGTCGGTTGCCGCAAGGTCTCTCCCTACCGCAGGTAGGTCAACTATCTTAATTCCCGCCATCTCTTTTAGTCAATTATGCGTTCATCACCATCGTCAGTATATCTGTTGATTTCATCGTCAGTGACGCGCTCGAATGGGTATATAGGTGAGATAGGGTTCTCACCTGTTACACCAATCTCGTTTACAATCTGTATACCGTTAGTAATCATCTTACCACAATGCGATTAGGTTTGTTGCTGTTGTACCTGTTTTGAATACCTTAAGAACCTGAACAGGTAAGAACGTACCACCTAAAATTGCGTTAAATGTGATGTCCTGACCACCTGCTGTGATAACACGAAGCGTACCACCTACACCAATGAACAACACTGCTGCGTTCTTCACTTGGCTTTGTGCATATATGGTATAGCTCTCAGCTGTAGACAAGAAGATATTTGCATTTAACAACAATCTAGTGTTATCAATTACTTTAGTAATAGTAGCAACCTGTAGCGTAACGTTGTTATACACAACATCACCTACCTGAACTCCGTTAGTTACGAATGTAGCTGAAAGGTCCTCAAGTGCATTAGCAACAGTAGTACTATTAGTCCCTGTTTCAACAACACTTACGCTTGGAATATCAGCGTTGTCAGTCGATACAATATTCAGACCTACGCTAGTCTGTAATTTTTGATATGCCATCTCTTATAAATTAATAACACAAAGATAGGCAATATTTTAAAAAGAAAAAGCCACCGGTTAAGGTGGCTTTTTTAATAGTAGTAGTTTACTTATTCGTATTTGACCGCTCTAGCCATCTGAACGACTGAGCTGTCTGCAGCGCTTACGAGCTGAATGGTAAATAGTAGGTAGTTGTCCACAGCAGCATTGAATACAACTGATGACTGCGCAATGTTTTGGAACACTGTGTCAGTAATGCCTGTTGTTGCAGCAGGGAAGATGCTAAGCACGCCTGCATTGATGCGAGCTGTGCGTATACCCTGAGCGTAGTTGTTAGTACCGCCGCCGCCGCCACTTCCGCTGATGAACGTAGCGATTAGCGTTGCACCGGTAAGGTTGTCGGCTGTGTTGATGTATACAGCACAGGTCTGACTGCCTGCGGAGCCCGTCTTTTGGTATCTAGCCATGAACTCAAGCAGCCCATCATTTGAAAATGTGCCTGCCGGAATTAAGATTGACTGCGATACAACACCGCTAGTTGTTCCCGTGACAGCTATGCCATCAGCAACCTTTACATCAATAACAGATGGGTTTCCTGCAACATTTGGCGCTACAGTATCAATGATATCCTGCATTGTGTACGGGGCACTCTCATTATTAATTTGAGCCGAACGACGCTCAACAGTGTTTACTGTAGATGCTAAGCCAATAAATTGTGTGCCTGATGGGATAATTGCCATGATTATAAAATATTAAGCGTTGTTCCTGTTGGAACGGTCAATATATAGCCTGTACCCATAGAGAGTGGGCCTGTGTAGTTTACTGTTGCATTTTCAGGTAAGGCAATATCTGTATTGATTGCACCTGCGATTGTAAAGCCATTTGCGTAGATTGACTGCCCTGTTGTGTCAGAGGCAATATCCTCAATTGTATAAGGCGCGCTCTCGCCATTAATTTGAGCCGAGCGACGCTCAACAGTCTGATAGGTTGCTGAAAGACCAATGAACTGCGTTCCTGATGGTACTAATGTTGCCATTACTTGCCTTCTAGTTGTTCAACTTTTGCAGCCAACTCTTGTACAGCCTTAACCAAGATTGGAACGAGTTTACCGTAAGACGCCTCAAGCTTCTCAGGATTTGACTCATAAACAAGCTTAAGAATATTATCTAAGTTTGCATCTTCTTGTGCAGCCTTAAGGTCTTGTGCAATAAATCCAAAATCAGCAACGTCATGCTTACCATCCTCATCACGGTCATCCCATACAAACTCAACAGGACGAAGTGCATTTACAAAGTCTAAACCTGCGCGAAGGTCAGTTACGTCCTTCTTGTCGCGTGCATCAGACAATGATGTGATAGACGTAACTGCACAGCGTAAAGTTGTAATACCTGAGTTACCAAGGGTAATTTCACTAATAGCACCTGAAATACTCGGTCTTGCCCCTGCTCCTAAAACAACAATATTGTCTCCTGAGATGTTTGACACACCTTGACCTGTGCTATTACCAACAAAAACGCTATTTGTAGCTGTGGTAACATTAACTCCTGCGCCATCTCCAATAACAACATTACCGTTTGCAGTTGTAGCACTTGCAGCAGCAGCACGACCTATATAGGTATTATTAAATCCCGTTGTAGTATTAGTTCCTGATTGCTGACCAACAAATGTGTTATTTTGACCTGAAGTCAATACTAAACCTGCATTGGTTCCAACTAAAGTATTAGAAGCACCTGTTACGTTAGCACCTACTCCTGAACCAATAAATGTATTATTTGTGCCTGACGCAGCAATATTAGCATTACTTATTCTTAAGCTTCCAACTACCAATGATGTGTAAGCTCCATTTACATTTACTGCATTCCAATTTAATGGAAGTACGTTATTTACGTTAATCTGACTCATGTCTTATTTTTTTTTACAAATATACGGGTTATTTTTGATACGGGAAGAGGCGATTGAGTGCGTCACGACGCTGTTGGCATGGTGTGCAGCTCTCAGTACCCTTCTTTACCTTAGCCACTGCGTCAGCCACCTTCTTGATGCCTGTCACTGTGGTAATCTTCTCAACTGTATCGCCTAACCCGCGACTTCTGCTTGTGAGTTTCATTACTTTTTCTTTTTAGCCATCTTGCCCATAGCAGCCTTAAATCCGTACTCCTTAATCATCTCTTTCTTGCTTTCAGCTTTTTCATGCTTAGCTTTGGCGCCTTTAGATGCGTACTTCTCTCCTGTCTTTTTCTCGACAACTTTTTTCATTGCTTTCATATTACTTATTTTTTTACGTTACTTACTCTATTTCCCATGCCTACTCTTGACTTCTCTGCCTTCTTGGCTGCAAGCTTGGATGGACTCATCTCACTCTTGGTGACAGGAGTCTTTGCAGACACCCTCTTTGATGGTCGGCAGTACTCATTATTACCACCTGCACCACATGCTTTGCCTGTTCGAGTGTCAACCCACTTCTCCTTCTCCCATCTCTTCAAACTTGCGCCCTTCTCAGACTTGTTTACATTGCCTGAGGCTTTGCGACATTTAGCAATAGCCTGTGAGGCCCTTGCCGATGGGAAGACATCGTAGGATGCTTTAACCTTTTTATAGCAGGCGTCTTTCATTTTTTAGGTACACTGTATTGATTACCACCTCTCTTTACAATCTTATTACCTAAGAGACCCTCAACCTTCTTTGTCTTTACCATTGATGGGTGTTTTGGGCCTTTAAGAATCAAACCATCATTACCGATTGATCCCCAATGCCCTGTCTCATCAGGTTGAATACCGGCCGCCTTGGCGGCCTCGTAATTGTAGCCGTATTTTTTATCAAGCTTTGCTGTCTTTTCAGAATTTCCTTTAGCATTTTCATACTTCTTGTCCATTCTTTCATATCTTCTGTCAACAACTCTATTTAATCTTTTGTTGTTGTCAATATCAGCAATTTTTTGATCAGTAGTTTTCTTTTGTTTAGGCTCTTCCTTGCCAAACTTTCCACTCAACCCATCTACAGCAGAGTTTCTAAAATTAATGCTATTGTAGTCTGTTGCCATTAGTACTTTCCTCTACGGTTTGATGGTGATGATTGTGTTGATCCACCCGGGCCCGCCCAAAGTTTCTTACAAGCCCAATATCTTGGTGTTAATTTGTCATTTGCAGTGTCACAGTTGTGACGAGACTTGAACGACTTGCGTGCAGCAGCGCTATAATTGTGGCCATAGCCCTTCGCGCCAAAATGCAGTAGCTTCTCAGTTCCTCCTGAGCAAGCCTTCACCATCATCTTCTTACCTGCGCGGTCAGAAGGACGTGGGGAGTTGCATTTCATCTTACTTTTGTCAGCCATGTCTTCCTATTTTGGTCGTTTATAGCCACCGGGCATCTTCATGCCCACTGAACTGCCGAGCTGTGCGAGGCCTCGCTCCGCATAGGCCGCTGCAATATTGCGCTTTTTGCGTCCAACGTCGTTTTTAACGGCATATTTTGCGTCCAAAAGCTTCATTGCCTGTGCATTTTTCACATTTAATGCCATCAGGTCAGTCTTTAGTGACGCTGTCTTCTCAGAAGAGAGAGGTTTTTTGATTTCTTCAGCCATTACTTGTTGTATTCAGTTCCTTTCAAACCACTTTCTCTGTACATCTCCTTACCTTTGATGTAGTCAATAGCAGCATTCTTCATAGGAGTTGACTCATATGTGTCTTTTCCTGTTTTATATTCAGGAGCTTGATTCATTTTATTCTTAAGATCCTTCTTAGCTTCTTTCATTGCTTTCTTAGCAGCAGATTTTTCTTTATCATCAATTGGCATGACTCAATTTTTAAATAGTTAACTTTGAGACAAATTTAATAAAATTTAATAACATGGATGACTACCTAAAATATTGGAAGGTCATACGCCAATATGTCAAGATAAAGTATGGACTAAACCAAGCTGATCTTGATATGATCTTGTTTCTCTACTCAGAGGCGTACTTCAATAAAGATAAGTTTGATGAGTTCACACGCCTAGTTGGGTGGGACGCAAAGCGTTTTAAGCGAATGCTCAAAGAGGGATGGCTTGAGTCGTTCCGTAAGCATGACCCAAAAACACATAGGAGAGCCCTGTATAAGCTCTCCTTTAAAGCGAAGCATCTTGTGACGCTGATCTATAAATACCTAAGTGGTGAGCAACTCATCGCTGAGTCTTATGTCAACAACCCACTAATGCTCAGAAAAAACAAGCGCTACCGCGATGCTGTGATGAGAGGTGCCGTGCTAAAGCTCAACGACTCTATACGACAACAACAACATCTCGCTCGTGAATGATGGTGTACGGCTTGTCGTTGATCACCATTGTGTAGGAATGCCCCTTGTCATAGTAAATCTCATCGCCTGACTTTATGGCAGCCACCTCAGTACCCGCCACCACGACCTTGCCAATCTTATAGCGAAAGTCATTTGCGTCATGCGCACTCAAGAGGAGGCCTGACTCAGTCTTGACCTCCTTCTCAATTGTCTCAATAATTATATTCTTGCCGATTGCAATCATCTCGCGTCATATGTTCGCGCCATTGTGATAATGGCGTCAGTTGATAAAATTGTCGTTGCCACACTCACAGCGTTCTGCAGTGCGCTTCTTGTCACCTTGAACGGGTCAATGACACCCATCTGCAATAGGTCACCATACTCCCCCGTCTTCACGTTGTAGCCCTTGCCATCCATGAGTAGCATCCCATCAACCTCGTAGATGTCCTCAAACTTAAGCCCGGCATTCGCCAAGATTTGTTTAGCAGGAGTCTCTAAAGCGCGACATATGATGTTAAAGGCAGCCTCAAGCTCCGCAGTCTCACTCACCACACCATGCAGATGTAGCGACTCATCAAGGAGCGCCTTGCCACCACCGGGCAGCACACCCTCCTCCAATGCTGAGCGTACCGCACACACAGCATCATCGACCCTGTCGTATAGCTCCTTCTGCTCAATGTCAGTCGTACCACCTACGAAGATGACACCAACGCCACCTGTGAGTGATGCAATGCGCGACAAGATAAAGTCTTTGTCATGCTTCTTAGTCGCCTCACCATGCGCAGCCCATAGCTGCTCCACGCGCTCAGCCAATGCCTCTTCGTCAGTACGCACCGGTGAGTTAATGATCACAGTGTTCTGCGAATCCACAATGATTTTGGCAGCATGACCAAGGTCAGCGTATGTCATCAGACTCAAGTCATCACCTGTCTTCTCACTAAAATACTTGGCACCCACCGCCAAGGCAATGTCACCCATCAGCTCATGCTTCTTGTACCCAAAGTTAGGCGGCTCAATAGCACACACCTTGAGGTTGCCCTTGGCTACGTTCGCTGCCAATGTGTTGATGACCTGTGTCGCACATGGCGCAATGATCAATAGGCGCTTGCCCTCTTGGATTATTGGCTTGAGCACATTCTCCAACTGCAAAATATTATGGATCTCAGCATCACATACCAAGACCATCACATCCTCGAACACACACTCATCACGCTTATGGTCGTTGATGAAGTACGGTGAGTAATACCCACGCTGTACCTTGAAGCCATGAGTGCTCTCAGCATATGTCTCATTGGTCTGCGACTTCTCAACGGTCACAATGCCATTGGTGCCAATCTCATTGTACACTCGCGATATGATCCCGCCAATGTTCTTGTCATTGTTCGCCGAGATTGTCGCCACGTCATTGAGCATCTTCTTAGTGACCTTCTTCTTCTTCTTCTTTAAACTCTCCACCACCTCATCAGATATCTCCACAATGTGGCGTAGCACCTGAATGCGATTCAACCCCGGAGTAATGAGCTCATCACCCGCCTTGACCAAAGCCTCAGTCAGCACAATGGCAGTAGTCGTCCCGTCACCCGCGTTCGTCGCAGTGCGGTCAGCAGCCTCCTTCATCATCCTTACAGCTAAGTTCTCAACCGGATCCAATAAGTCAACAGCCTTCGCAACTGTCACACCATCCTTCGTTACCGTAATACCACTTGTATGATTCGCTGACTCAATCAGCACAGTGTTGCCCCTAGGGCCTAAAGTGCTCTTGACAGCACCCGCAATCTTTGTGATTCCACTGATGAGCTTTGCTCGCCCATCATCTCCAAAACGTATGTCCTTCGGAGAGTAACCTAAATTCTCAGTCATATACAATTAAATTTAATTGCCACAAATTTAAAAATAATTGTGACATAAAACAAAAAAGCCATCCCGAAGAATGGCTCTCTCAGAGAAATCTCTTAACAATACTATCCAACAGTAATGCCCGATACCGCAAACGGTAGGTTTGTTACCTGAAAAGCTACGTTCGTCCATGATGTAGCCAATGCATTCACAAGCGCATCTTGAAGCGCATCACGCATAGCCTCATTCCCTGCCGGAGCTGCAGCATGAGTAATTACCACAACATCAGTGCCCGTGCTCGCCTTGTAGTGGACGTGTACAGTTGTTGTTGACTCTTGCTCGATTAATACAATTCCTGTTGCAGAAATCAACTGACGCTGCTCATTAGTTACAGGGATACTTAAAAACTTTTCCATTTTTAAAAAATTAATGGGTTAAACAATACCACAAAGATACCAAAAAAAAAATGGGGTACCGCTTTCAACTGATACCCCAATTACTCCGTTTTGAAACGACTAAAGTAGAACTCAAATTTACAAACTATTTTTATTAGACCAAACTCAAAAGTATCTTTTGAATACTTTTTAGGCTGTGTCAGAATTAGGGTTCCCTATATATATATATATTTTATTACCTCCTTTTATTATTTTTTTTAATTCTATTTTATATTTAAAATCGACATTATCGACAATTAATTAATAATCAATAAGTTAAATAACATTCTAATAGCATTTTTATGTCAATAATCTATCATAATAGTAGTAGTAAGAGTAAAAACCATACTTTTTAGAGTAGTAAAAAAAGACCAATTTTTAGAGGGTAGGTGAAGAAATTTATTCAAAGTGCATTACTCGTGCATTCAGTTTTAGGGCAAAAAGAAGGGGGATCACTCCCCCATCTCCAATCTTTCTAGTTTAATTAAGACTCGTAACCAAGCATCTTCTCACGCATAGAAGCACGTACATCCGCCTCTACCATCATCTCAATCTTCTGCTCACGCTTCATCATCTTCTTCATCTCAGCAGCGTGCTGAATGCCCGTCATTCCACATGGCCTCTCGTTAATCATTCGCCCGTTCTTCATAGTTAACCCGGACATGTCTGTGTACTTTTTCATAGTTATCGTTTTTACAAAGATAGTGAAATATGTGGAGGCTTAGGGTGATATATAGGTCTGACGAGGTCAACCCCCTGCGCGGAAACGGGATATTTTTAAGGGGTGGGGGGTGCATTTCAGGCGCTTTTGTCCAATTTTTTAGGCTTTTGGTACAAAGTACAATAACTACTTATGGTACTAAGTACAATAAGTCCTGCACACGCACACGCACGCGGGCACGCACGTACACGCGCATACGTACACGCACACACGCACGCACGCACACATGAGATTGATTTAGTTATGGTACAAAGTACAATAAGTATTTAGTTATTGTAAAAAGTACAATAAGGTTAGTGTCATTCGGACGCTAAGTAAGCTCTTAGTTATGGTACAAAGTACAATAAGTAGTTAGTGTCATAACTACACTAAGTAGTAAGTGTCATTTGGACACTAAGTGCCCTTTAAAGATCCATAAAATGAGTTAGTGTCATTTGGACACTAAGTGTTTTCTCCCCCCTTTATCACCCCCTAATCAAAAAATTTGCACCCCTTCACAAAAATATTTTTTCGCTCTGAAAGCCTTATAAACACTAAGGTATAACGAAATTTTATGTTGGTCATAAATAATTTTAATGAAAAAAGTTTTTGTTTATCCAAATAGTCGCCGTAGTATTGCACCATCAAACAACGATAAACACACACACAAACAACAACAACATGAATACACACACACAAACGTCTATACATACGAAGGACGGGCACGTGCTTACCTTTAGCAATACTAAAAAAGTAAAGCATAATCAAAAGGATACAACAAACGGCGCGAAGCGGGTGCGCGTTGAAAACTACAAAGACATGGCATTAAATGCAGTTGTGCGCGTAATGCAAAAAAGTGACCGCGCAAATAAGCAAAGAGAGGATAGACGGGCAAAGAGAACAAAGTAAAAAATAGTACATATTTACGCCCATGCGGGCAAAGTGGTGACCACACTATAAACGGACGGACGCAAAGATAGGTGCATATACCTACGCGCTCATGCGCTTTGGTATAGGTCTATAGCTACGGCTATGGGTTTAGGTCTTAACGATGCTCAAACCTATAAAAAATTTTAATCATGAACACAACAAAATTATCAATTGAATTCGTGCAAGGCGCGAATAAGTTAAACGTTTCTAACGTGGAAATTAATTCAGTCAACATTGGACAAATTGCCGAAACATTGGCGGGCAAAATTTTGACGGCAAGGGCTAATATGAAACGTTACGGCATGAGTGTGAAGGGCTTCAGTTTTAACCGCAAATTTGACGTGGTGTTAAACATTGACGGCTGCGAATCTGTGAACGTGTCCGACCTATTCGCGGGCTTATTCGATGCAAAAATAACTTTACAGGCAAATGAGAAGTCGTTCAAGCGCTTTGCGCACATATTGCACGACATGACATTTTGCGCCATGACGTCGGCAAAGAGTGACGTATTAGAATTGGGCGAAGTGAACGTACAAAAATTACTTGCATAGTTATGACAACGGGCGAATTCATCTACCTATCTATGTTATTGAACATAGTGCTATTCATTAAGTATTTACAATATAGACCAAAGAGCAAATGAGAACAAACATAGCTTTATTACTTGCCATTGTGGCAACATTTGCATTGGCTTTGACATCATGCAAGAGTACAAAGTACCATACTTGCGATGCGTACA
>ENA-OUVC01000108-OUVC01000108.1-marine-metagenome-genome-assembly--contig:-NODE-108-length-59077-cov-8.064508_pt1 | contig 59077 bp, 52 predicted proteins | sample MGYA00248622_ERZ508571 | MGnify/ENA primary metagenome ERZ508571 (study PRJEB26236, sample SAMN06267175) | marine metagenome | isolation source: Columbia River Estuary | place: USA:Columbia River Estuary... | reverse complement strand
CGAAATCGAAGGAAAAATCTACAGATTTAGCGTACTTTGGCCTGATGGCGAAGGAAGATTTGGTGTGAGGTTGGGGGTGTGAGGAGAATGTTTATATTTTTTTATCCGACCTAATTTTGATTTTAAAGCAATTATTACCTTTAAAGCATGAAAGAAATTAGGGTAGTTGAACTATTTGCAGGAGTTGGTGGGTTTAGATTAGGGCTTGAAGGATGGCAAGGAAAAAGCGCCTCTAGTCACTACACCAAACCATTTAAGTCTCCGTATAAAGTAGTTTGGTCTAACCAATGGGAACCCAGTTCTGCGCGCTCAGGTGAGCTTCAAGAAGCTAACATGGTTTACCATCACAATTGGCCAGACACACCTGATTCTAAGCACTACCCGCACGACCTCAATACGGTGGCTTCACCTGATTTTACCGACAAAAAAGTGGATGGCCTGATCCCTGACCACGACATGCTGGTTGGCGGCTTTCCCTGCCAAGATTACTCGGTTGCGGGCGTCAATACCAAAGGAATTGAAGGAAGAAAAGGCGTATTGTGGTGGAATATCCACAAAATTCTGAAGGTGAAGCGCCCAAAGTTCGTTTTTTTAGAAAACGTAGACCGACTTCTCAAATCACCAACAAATAACCGAGGCCGAGATTTTGCCATTATGCTCGCCACACTAAATGATCTTGGTTATACCGTTGAATGGAAAGCGATCAATGCCGCTGACTTTGGCATGCCGCAACGTCGCCGACGCGTGTACATTCTTGCGTATCAAAAATCGAGTATTAAAGTCAAAGACCTCTTACAATGGATTGAGACCGATAGCATATTTGCCACAGCTTTTCCGAGTTCATTTCACGGCCCAATCAAAGAGCTTCAACTAGAAAAAGACCTCAAACTCATTTCAGATCAATATAACGAAGGTAAATTCCTGAATTGTGGTGTCATGAAAGATGCCAAAGTACTGATGTCGGACTTCAAAGCCATTTGCCCACGCACAGCACTCAAAGACTACAGCCTCAAATACCAACTATTAGGAGACATCCTGCTCAACGGCGAAATGAAAGACGAACCCAGCTACTTCATCGACGCCAATAAAAAGCTCAAAGAGCCCCTACTCAAAATCATGCAAACAGGTTTTGAAGTAGACGCCAGACTCAAAAGACAAGGTGACGTAGTTGAACTCCACACCGAACTCGATAAGTGGATTTACTTAAAGGGACGCAAAGCCGAGGAAAGAATTTCATCGAAAGGTAAATTCTACTACAAAGAAGGCCCACTCTCCCTCACAGACGACCTCAACAAACCATCTCGCACCATCATCACCAGCGAAGGCGGCCCTGGAGCCTCTCGTTTCAAACACCTCATCGAAATAGACGGCAAATTCCGCCGTTTACATCCCATTGAACTTGAACGCCTCAACATGTTCCCAGACAACCACACCGCAATCGGAACCGGAAATGACAAAGAAGTAGCAATTGGCCCAGCCAAACGCGCCTTTTTCATGGGGAATGCACTAGTTGTTGGAGTGGTGGAAAAAGTTGGTGAGGAATTGAAAAAAAGGATGTGATGAAAACCATTGATGAGCTCCGTAACCGTGCTGAATCTTTAAAAGACAAATTTATATCTGAATTGAAACCAACACTTGATGTCAAAGACAAAGGTGCAATTGGTAAAATCATTGAAGAATACGGTTTTGGGGTAAAGAACAATTCGGAGTCAAGACCCGATTTTCATGAAATTGGTGTTGAACTCAAGGTTGTCCCGCTAAAAGAATCATCCAAAGGTGAACTTTCAGTTAAAGAAAGAACTAAAGTCTGCCTTATTAATTATCATCAGATTATAGAATCAACCTGGGAAAACTCTCATGCCAAAGAGAAATTAAATCATGTGCTTTTTGTTTTCTATCAATACAACAAGGAAAATAAACTAGCTTCTAAAATCAAAGATTACTACTTATTTGAACTCAAAAATCAACTTGAAGAACCTATCATTCAAACCGATTGGCACCGAACCAAACAAATCGTGTCAGATGGAAGAGCACACGAGCTTAGTGAATCACAAAACAAAATTCTTGCAGCGTCTCGCAGCGGCGCAGGAGGTCTAGAAGAACACAAAAACCCTACGCAGCCCAATACTATCTTTCAAAAACACGCTCCGCAACGATCTTTTAGTCTGAAGCCCTCATACACGAATGTAATTTGGAATGAGTTAAAAAATACTTCATACGATACCATAAGATCCATTGAGAAATACAAAACTACCACTGGAATTGAAAATTTCATACTTGGTCGACTGCAGTTTTGGAATGGCAAATCCTACAACAAACTTATAAGTGAGCTTGGATTTACTCCCTCAAAAGCAAAAAATAGTACAGCACAAATTATTCGTAAAGCACTTGGCTTTGAAGGCAATAAGCCCATCAAAGAAATTGAACAGTTAGGCCTTATAGTCAAAACGGTACAATGCAGGGCTACTGATCTTATGCCTTTCGAAGCAATGTCTTTTCCATATCAACCAATTGGTGAACTAGTTGAAGAAAGTCGTTTTGATGAATCTGAATTTTACAACTATTTACAAGGGTTTTTAATTATACCTATCTATAAAACAGATAAAAAAGACCCTAATCCTATAATTGGAAAAGCCTTTATTTACTATCCAGAAAAAGAAACAATCTTAAAGATCCAGGAAGAATGGGAAGGATTTAGAGACCGTGCTAAAGAACTAAAAGTTACCCGTAGAGCAGCCAAAAATAAAAATGGCTATACAAGGGAAAGTAATTTACCCGCAAGAACAAAATTCATCCATATGAGGCCCCACGCACGTGATGCAAAGGATATTGACACTTCAGTCAAGGTAGAAATTACTAAACATTGTTTTTGGTTCAATAAGAGCTTTATTCAGGATTTGTTGAGGAGGAATCAGTAGATAAATTAGATATGAAAATAAAACTCAACGAGGTTTTATCCACCTCCCCACATAAAGATTACAAAACTTGGGTAAAATTAACTACTGGTGATTATCAAAGTGGATTGAATCTCTATAAGGGGATGCCTTATTTATCGGAGGTAGTAGGTAGAATACCATTGATCAATTTTCATATCAATCCATACAAAGAAGAGAACAGTGAATCCCCTTGGCGAGATCTAGTTTTTCAAGATGAAGGTATCGTCATTTACAATGGTGATAACAAAACTTCAGACAAAAAAGCGCATGAAACTGTTGGCAATAAGAAAATCCTTGATGTTCTACCACTATACTTTTCAAAAGATAAAGCAGAGCGCTTGAAGGCTCCTCCAATTTTAGTGACCAGAACCGTAAAGATTGGTGCGCAAACTGGTTACCGGGAAATAATTGGTATTGGTCTCATAAACGAAAGTCCTCAACTGGTTCATCAGTATGAAAAAAAATCAAAAGCTGTATTTTCAAATTATCAATTTACTGTAACATTAATTTCTCTCGCACCTGATGATTTTATAAATTGGAAATGGATTGATGACAGAAGAAATAATGAATTAAGCGATGAATCAACACTGGCCTTTGCTCCTAAAAACTGGATTCAATGGGTAGAAAATGGTACTTCCAGTATACCAAAGATTCAACTAAAAATAAAATCCTATAAAACGATATCGGAAGTTAATCAACGAAAGTTGCCCGCTCAAAACAAACAAATTATTGATGAATTACTCAATGTGCACTACCCAAACCCAACTGTAGACGGCATCCGATTCGAGGCTTTTGCATCATTTGTAACAACCCTATTTTTCGAGAAATTTAATTACGAACGTGGATGGATTACAGTAGGAACAGGTGACAGAGGAGTAGATTTTGTGGGTCGACTAGATATTGGACACGATTTTCTATCTAAAACTTCTATAATAGTCTTAGGGCAATCAAAACGTTATAAATCAGCAATTTCTGGTGAGCGATTGACAAGAGTAGCCTCTCGAATGACAAGAGGATATATTGGCGTTGTTATAACACTTGACGTGTTTTCAGTACCTGCTCAGCATGAAATTAAAGACGACAAGCTTCCAATAATTTTAATTAATGGAGCAAAGCTGTCAGAATTAGTACTTACGTATATGAATAAACATGCATTAACTCTGAAGGAAATCGTTGAGAGTCAAGATGCTTGGGCAAAAGAAAATCTAGGGTCATCCCACTATGACTCAATTTTGAGTTTATAATCTCCGACAATCAGCTTGATTTGACAAATTTCTTGCTTTCTCTTTTTTTCTTTATGAATACTTATTTTAGTTGTTTTTTTATTAAAAAATATATTTTTAAGTTTAAATTAAATTATTTGTTGCAAAAGGAAATTGCGCAAACCTAATTCTTTAGGAACCAAAATATTACCATACTAATTTATTATAAAAATGTCAAAAGGAATACTCGAGTTAATTCGATCTTATTATCTTAATATTAATGAAGGCTCCAGCTATAGTGAGTTTCTAGAATTTCTTGAAACAATTAAACTGTCTTGGCAAAATGATTTTACTCTTGAGCAATTAATCGAGCAGTTCCCAGATAATCACACTTTCCTCAACGAGGAAGAGGACGTTGAAGGTGACCAAGTCATCGAGGGTGTATTAAAAGACCCTCTTGATGTTGGAGAATTAGTTGATGAACCGATTAATTCTTGGTATGACAATAATCGCTTCAATAGTTTCAAAAATAATCCATATTACAAGCGGGTTATGATAAATTCTACTGAAGGTATGCCTGATAATATTCGTCTTGAGGTAGAGAAAAGTGGAAGGCAAATTGTTGCTAGATGTACTGATCCTAAGAATTGGGATAGGGTTCGTCAGGGTCTTGTATTTGGTATGGTTCAAAGCGGAAAAACTCTAAGTATGATTAATGTAGTTAATCAGGCTTTTCAAACCGGCTACCGAATGGTAATTCTTCTTGCTGGGGATAAGAACAGCTTACGAGCACAAGGGCAAGACCGTTTCAATGATTCTTTTGAAATAGGAGTAAACAACCAAAGAGTTGGAATCCAATGTCCGACATCACTTGAAGACCTTACCAGTGGGCCCTACAGAAACAGCAATGGGACATTTAGATCACTAGATTTTTTTAACACGAAACTAATTGTGAAGAAGAATGCCAGAGGTGAAGATTGGCATATCTTGATTGTAATGAAAAAGCAAAAACATCAGTTAGAAGAATTGTTGCGCGCGTTAGACGATTTTAAACAATGGTTCAACGATACGAATATTGGATTATCCTTCGAAGAAGATTTACCAACTTTAATTATCGATGACGAAAGTCACTATGCGAGTATCGATGTTAATCCAACAAGGATGGAAGATGAGAAAGCGGTTATTCATCGGTCTATCAAAGCTATTTGCTCAAAATTAGCCAAGCATAACTACATTGGCTATACAGCTACCCCTCAAAGTGTGATTGCCTCAAATGAAAGAGAATATAACTATCCAAGTGATTTTATATGGCTGCTAGAGCCCAAATACATTGATGACGCAAGACGCATTACATCAAGCTATCTTGGCGGCAATGAATTTTATCACCTTAACTCTGGTGAATTACTTGAAGTTGTAGGCGAAAACGTTTGGCCCCACAATCGCAAAGATTGGGATGGCGCAAATATTCCCGGGGTTTATTTTCCTGGTCTCAATGGTGAAGGACATTACGTCGATATGCGATTAGTTGATGCGGAATCGAGTTATTTGGATGAGATTATTAACGGGCACAGAACAACTCCTGAGGAGTTGATTACTGCGGCAACACATTTTATTGTTGGAGGAGGAGTAAGATGGTGGAAACATTATGTCAAATTCTTCAAAAACGTTGATAGATACCAAAATGTAGAGGATGTAACAATTGATATAATTCAAAAAAAAATACCCGATGCGTCTTTAAATATAGAAAAGGAATTTCCTTTTCACGCAATTATGTTCAATATGTCTTTTGTTACTGAGAATCATAGAAAGATTGCTGAGGTTCTTGAACAAAAAGTTTTGAAGGCATTAAAAAAACGCTGGAAGGAATATCGAACCGATATTGGAGATTTTAAGACTGAAATTAACTTTGTGGTGAACGAAATATTCCAAAGGGCTGGTATTGATGGTACAGACGCTAATCGGAAAGCAATCTTCTATTTTATTGATCGATGTCTCGAAATTGCCCTTATGAAAATTCCTGGAGACTCTGGGGCTGTGTATCAAGTTAATAGTGAAAACCATAAATTGAATTATGGTAAGGAGTATAACGATAGAGATAGGGTTAAAAAATCAGCAGTTGTTGTTGGTGGTAATATTTTAGCCATGGGTTTGACAATCGAAGGTTTATCTGTAAGTTTTTTCACAAGAACCCAGAATGATTCCAAAATGGACACCAACTTGCAAATGTGTCGCTGGTTTGGGCATAAAAAATCCTATATGTATGCAATCAAATTATTCACTTTACAAGAATGTGTTAGAATTTATAGGGATATTGCCGATGCTGATGATCAATTAAGAAGGGATATAAAAAAGCGTATTAAACAAGGATATAATCCAAAGAATATTTTATTAGGAATACGAAACTCTGCATTCTTTCGAGCGACTAGTGCCGAAAAGTCATACTATATTCAAGGGAGTCAAGATGAAGCCTTCAGTGGAACAGTATCTTCTCTTCTAGAGCCTACTTTTAAGCATGAAAGCATTTTTGAGAATGCAAAACTGTTAGAAGATTTCTTAGCTTCATGTAATCTTAACGGATTTGAAATTTCTCATAATAGAGCAAAGTTATTTCGGGACATTGACCCTGAACTGGTAATAGAATTTTTTAAGAAATTCAAATGTAAGGATAACGCAATTAATGTTTCACCGGGCGATTATGCTAATTATCTTGAAGTTTGGCAACAATCAGATAGATTTGGGGAACTTCCAAAGATAAATGTTGCGATTTGGGGTGTTCAAGAAAAGCCAAGTATTGGGAGACGTAAAAGGAGATTTACCCCTGAAATAGACGCATCAAAACATACCCTAGAAGATGTAAAAAAGATGTGTGAACCTAAGCTTCAATCTCTGGTCGGTGGACGTTCAGAAGACGGTTCGTTTCTAGGTGATAGATACCTTGACTTTTCTTCTGAGTGGCACGCTGAGAATACGGATAAAAAAGGGCCTGAGCTTTCAGAGATAGGATGGAAGGCACGTAAGGAGATTTTGATAGTATTTTATATGCTGGATCCGAATTATCTGGGTAATACTGCTCTAAAAGACAGGGCTAAAAAAGCGATATATCTGGAAGCTGGTGATGAGCATTACATCGATAACAAACTTGATGGTAAAGAAATAGGAATGCCTACTTTAATGATTGTGACGCCGATAGGAGGTCCTCTTTGGGAGGTTGGAACCAACTCAACGGTGACAGAGGTAATCAAAGAAGAAGAAGAAAATTTTGGATAATCGATGAAAAAAATTAAATCAAATAGTATTAAATTCCATGAGTTAGTGGTGCCGGCAAAAGGAGAATATTCCATTAAAGGAATATCAAAAAATCTATACTTAGTAAAGGATTCTATGGGTAGAGGTGGTGTACTTTTGTCGCATGTTGATACAAGGATAAAGATGCCTCTTTTAAAAAATCTCGAGTTTCGAATATTAGGAAACAAGAGGTTTTATTTAAAATCAGGCGAGGAAAAAATTTTGAGCGACAATCTATTATTGAGAGCAGATAACGAGGGACAAATTGAGATACTTCAACAAACTATAGAGGTACTTTTGACAAAGTTCTGCTCGGGCATTGATTTTACTTCCCAACACTTGAAAGATGCGGTACTCTTTGCGATTGACCTTTGGAAACAACAAAAAAGTCAAAGGCAAGAGGTAGTCGGAGTAATTGGTGAGCTATATTGGTTGAACCAACGAATTGAAGAAAGTACTGATGAGGATCATGCACTATACCTGATTGATGGATGGGAAAGCTCAGCAAGAAGAACCAATATTGATTTTAATTACGAACACCTGTCATTATATTTCGAGATAAAAACTTCTTCGAATGGTATTCGACTACACCATTTTAAAGGCAAAGAGCAGCTTGAATTGTATGCATCGAATGACGAAGGATATGTTTGCAGTATAATGTTGGTTGAAGATAATCATGGTTTCTCTGCTTTGGACCTCGTTCAAATTACACGCGAATTACTCTTAAAAAGAGGATTTGTTAATTCATTAAAGAGTTACGATGAAAGATGTTTAATCCGGGGAATGGAAACACAGGATAATCTATACCGATTTAAACTTTCAAAGCATGGAATAAAGTATTATCGCATGTCGGAATTGGACATTCCAATAATCAAAGATTCTATAGTTGATGTATCCTGGACAACCGATTTTGAACAAATTGATACTATATCATTAGAGAAAGAAAAATCAATATTGAATCAATTAAATCAATAACTTATGCTAGAGAAACTTAGAAGCAAGAGCGACGTTGTTAATTCAATAAAATGGACAATTCATAAACTGGGGAGAAGAAAACATGAACTTCAAGAAAAAGGAGAGGAACTGTTTTCTTTACAACTTGATGAGCTAATAACAACACTTTATGAGTGTTTAACAAACTTTGAAAATGATGGCCTTTCAATAGATGAAGTTTCTGACCAATTACAAGAAATATGGCCCGAATTAAAAGAGACGTACGAGTTCAAACTTCAAAATGAGAAGAAAGAAGTTGTATTGGAATGGGGAGAATGGCGATTAGAAACGACAATTGTGAGGCGTCATGGTTACACAACCGGTTATTTGAAGGAAACCATCAAACCATCAGATGCACAGAGTAGTATTAATATCTACTCAATGATACCTCCTAAAATTTCGTGGCCTCTTGATATGGTTAATCAAAAGGGTTATGTGTTCTTTTCAACGACTGCAACGGTAAAGGAAATTGAATCCTTGTGCTCTGTTCCTGCCTTACCTGAGGAAGTTGATGTGATGGAAGCAGGTTTGAGAGTATTAAATAAAGTTAGGGCAGAAGATGAATGGCAGAGGAGAGTGAATTGGAAGAGAGTGAATTCAATTCATAATTTCATCAATCAAGAGGATAATATTATTACTAATGCACCAATCTTATATATAAATGATCATAACGCAGTTAAAATTGCGGACAACGGAAATGATCATTATTCATTAGAGGCCGATTTTTCAGTGTTTTTAAGAGAGTATAAATATGACGGAGAGGATACCTTTATTGATCATGAAACGGAAGGAGAGACTTACACCAAAGATAAAAGACCTCTATGGTTAATAGATGGGCAGCACAGAATCAGAGGATTATCTCAAAGTGAAGAAGGTTCAGATATGCGTATTCCAATTATTATCATATCAAATAAACATGATGAAGGAACAATACTGAACCCGTTATCAATGGTTGCTAAGGTCTTTACCGAAATCAATACGCTACAAACGCCACTTGATACACTTCACGAACTTTTTTTAATGCACCGTTTCCAAATTGCACACCCTATTAAAAAAGATCGAGATTTTAGACAGTGGGACGCTCGAGATAGAAAGACCTATCATTCTCGAGCCAATCATCTCTCTTATGAACTTGCAGCCAGATTAGCTTCTCGGGAAGATTCGGCATTATTCGAAAAAATACAGATTTTGGATCAAAACAAAGGATATTCGACAATTATTAAAGCTGATCAGTGGTTAATTTATACAAAATCGTGGTTTACTGCTGCCCCCTACAATGTCGATTCTGATAAAACTGATGAAGAAATTATTTATACTGAAGTGAATAATTTCTTTCAAGCACTGATTAATACTTGCAATCATGATGGCTGGCAAGACGGGAAAGATAGATGGATATTAGAAGGTGCATCGAAAAGTTTAATTCAAGGAAGTGCACATTTTCAGATGGTTCTAGAATTATATGGAACAATACATGCACTGGCATATGATCGCTACATAGACGAAATACTTAATAATCCTGAGGAAATCATCTCAGTTGAAGTGTTCGAAAAGGTCCTGAAACCTTTAAAATGGTGTGATTGGTTAGCAAAGGATAATGAATTAAGAATTTTTAAAGGAGGGGGTGAAAGTAAAAGACGACCATTTCAAGTATGGATTGAAGACGCTGTTAAAGGAGGACAGTCATTTGGCTACGATGATGTGATGACTAATTCAATACTTTCTGAAAGAGGCAAGGGCTTGTTGGCTAAGCCAAAAGATGTTGATGTAGAAATAATATCAGATACAGAGTGGCCATCAATAGATTACCCTGTTATTATTAAAACATCGCGGCCTTACAATGCAATGAAAGTAGCTTCGTGGACTATACTCGATGATTATGAGAATAACATTACAGAAGAGATAGGAAAAATTGTTACAAAATGTTTATCCGATAAAACTGAACAAAAATTAATCTATAAACCGTTTTTGGATCAGGTCAGTCAATTAAAAATCCGTGTGGAATGGATTAATGCTGCCGGGAACAGCAAGGGTACCATCATACTCATGAATCCCAATTTACCATAGAAAATATGAAAAAAGAAACAGGTTAATTAAAGTTAATTTGTAATTTACATGATTTGGAAGTTGGCAATTTTTTAGCACAAACGTAAATAGATATCTTTGATTCTTGAGTGGTATAAAAGCTTGAATACGTTACAGGCCATATTGACTTTATCCAGAAATAAAAGCCTCACAATTTTGTAAAATATTGTTTTGGTTTGGATTAAATCCAAACCAGAAATTTCTGAATGAATTTGACAGTTTAAAGTTTAGTTTATAATTTCTATTAAATTGGTCTTTAGATACTTGGCCTTTGTTATAATCAGATAAAGAACATTCTTCCTAGTAAGAAAACTAATTATAAGTTTTTGTAACGATTTCCCCGCATTCTGGATGTCAACCTCTTGTTTATTGACTAATATATCCATCATGTTTGATTAGTTCGTTAAAAAAGACGATTAACGTTGAATCTGAATAAATATTTAGCGATTAATCCCCCAACTCTCCATCCCGCGATAGGTAACAAAGCCATCATTGATTTCTCGGAATTTTTCTAAGAGGTCTTCGGTGGTGAAATTTGGTGCTTTAGTGAGGGAGATTTGGCATTGGGCAGCGAAAGTATCGGCTAGCTCGGGCGTTTGGAGATATTGTTGCCAAGCAGTCAAAATGCGTGTTTTTGAGGCTAAAAGTTGTGTTTTTGAGACGATTTTATCGGTTTTATTGGCATTTACTGCATTTTTGGCCGGGAGCAGGTTCCAGTAGTCGTTGTTGAAAAGGACTGAAAACGGGATGGCGTGGTCTATGGCTAGATCATCTGTTTTTTTGATTTGCTGGCCCGACCATGTGCAGTAGACGGGTTGGCCCAATTCAATTTGAGCGCACCAAAATTTTCTAATTTGGTCTGTGTCGCGTGCAATTGTTTCGCTTTGAAGCAAAATGTTTAAGGGACTCGGTTTGCCGTAATGCATTGCTTGCTCTTGAAGTTCACCCGATGAATTTATGGTGTTTTGGAAGCGCTGCTTTTCCATGAAATCTACCCAGTTCATGATGATGGAATTGGTACCGGAAAGCAAACCTCCATAAATCTTGAGGGCCTCAAAATAAGAACTGTCCATGAGCAGTTTTGGAGAATTGGTAAGCAAGTCGAGGTAGCCATTGATAGATGAACTTCGTACTGCCTTCCCAGACTCAATCTGAAATAAGGCATTGTAGCCCTGCCCCATAGAAGTTCCGATGTACTTGACTGGATTTTTGATGATGGTGTCGTTCAAACTTCTCCCCAAATCAATAAAAACGGACTTTAAATCAATCTTGTATTGCCGTTGATGAAATTCTTTATTGAAGTCCCAGTAGTTCTGTAATTGATGGTCATTTTGTATCTCGCGCAAGCGATTTTCAAAAACTAAGCTTCTATTCTGATGTATTTGCGCATAGTTGTTGGCAAGTAAATCCCAATAATAAAACAACCACTTGTCTGTGATTAAAAATACAGGAATAGCAACCTCCTTTTGGCGGTGCTCGATATGTGGTGATTGTGATGAAATGATATCAATAATGGCGCGCAACAAGGCAAACTTGTAGGTAGAGGTCTTGCTTTCTTGCTCGATAATTTTCTGAAATACTAGAATGGCGTCCATTATAACTAGATCAAACGATTGTTTGCACTTGCCCCCTCATCCACTCCAAAGTCTCCTCATCACTGCTCCACACATAACAGCCCTTCATGCCTCGGGTCATTAGTGTTCTGTACGTATTCTTTATGATGAGTTCGGCCATTTGGTGACCTCTTTCTGGGTTGGTTTTGAGTAGGGACTTGAGGCCGTGGATGCTTTTGTCACTAGAGGCGCGGGCTTGGGGTTGGCAGATCCATTGGCCGTTGCGGATGACGAGGTCGGGGCCCATGATGACGCCGATGTAGTCTACCTCGAGGCCTTGGCAGGTGTGGATGCAGCCGATTTGCTCAACGGAAGCAGGGCTGATAATCCAAAGCATGCCGTCTTGGGTGAGGTTCCATTGCTTGGCGAAGTTGTGTTCGGGGAAGACGATGTCGTTTGCTTTTCGATCCGTTTTGGAGTTCCAAGGCCAGCAGTAGCCGGCAACCATTCGGGCTCTATTTCTGATTAAGTTTTTTTCTTTGACTTTTTCGTAAAGTGCATTTGGTGAATCACAGATTTGGAAGTCGTAGTTGAGGTCGCTTAGGTTGGTATTGGCGGTTTGTCGGATACCGAGCAGCTGGTCTAGGTAGGCCATGTAGCCGTCGCTGCCGTTGCACCTGAATTGGCTGGTGAGTTCTAGGCGGTGTAAAGTTGCGCCTGCATGAGCTGCCCACATTGCTATTTCGGCATCGGAGCCGATGTCTTTCATGGTGACGCGTTGGTCTTCATCTAGAAAGAAAACTGAGCAGCGGGCCGCATTGATGATTTCTTTGATTTGGTTCTCGCCTAAGTTTGAAAACATGCCGCTTTTTTCGTTCAGGCGGTGTGCTTCATCTACAAGTAAGGCGTCGTACTGATTTCGTTCTGCACTAATGTAAGTTCCCGAACCTTTGAATAAATTATTGACCCAAGATTTGGTCCGGATGCCGCTGAGTTTGCTGGCATAAACATCGCGGGGTGCGCTGTTCTTACTAACATACTGCACCATTTTTTGCTTGGCGGTGAGGCGTGCTGTGAGCTGAATGGCTACTACCGATTTGCCGGTGCCCGGCCCTCCCCTTACAATGACTACATTTTTGGAGCTCGGGCTGGAGTGTTCTACTAAATTCCAGATTTGCTCGTAAACCACCTTTTGCTCGTCGATCATCACAAACTCATCGTTGCCTTCTATCATTTTGGCAATGGCGTCTGCAAGGCCTTTAGAAGGACGTATTTCGCCGTGCTCGATCTGATACATCACGTTTCGGGCATCGCCATACTTGACATGCTGCTTGATGAATTCAGACAAACGCAACACATCACTTTTGGCAAAAAGTGGTGCTTTTTGAAGGTATTCTGCGTAAAAAGGGCTCGTTAATGGGCTTGGATCGGCACAATTGTGCAAAAATGCGCAAGCTTGTAATTTGATTTGTTGGTCTTCAACCGCAGCATTAAAACCCTGCAACAGCGCCGCATAACTCCAGGCCTGATAACTCGGGTGGCTTACCTCTCTAACGGCTCCGCCCACATATGTCTTCACTACGCCATCTAGGTTGGTGGCTGTGGCCTCAGACCATTGTTTGAGCTCCACAATTACGGCGCAGTCTTGGTGTGTATCGGTCTGGCCAGTAATGATGAAATCGATGCGCTTACTGGTGTTGGGCACCTGACATTCAATACTGATTTTGGCGTCATTTGGGATGTCGGCATCGTCTAGCACATTGCGCATGTACTGCATGGAATTTTTCCAGGAATCTACCTCATTCTTATTGGTATCTCGGCCTAAATTTCGCTTGAAGTTGTCGTGAATGATATACTCAATTTGGCTCTCCCGAACCTGGCGCATGAAAGTCTCTTTGTTCTCTTGATAAACGATCATAACTCCGTATACTTCTGCGCACTACCTCTTGACTTCTCCACCGGATATTTCTCGGCATTCTTGGCAATTTTATCCAAAACAATCTGCCTCACATCCAAGCCCTGCTTCTCTGCCAACAGCAGCGCATAAGCCAAAACATCGGCCAGCTCGTCCTTGATCTTTTCTTTATCGACCAACTCCGCAGCCGCGGCATCTTTCCACAAAAACAACTCATTGAGCTCCGCCGCCTCAATAGACAGCGCCACCGCTAAATTCTTGGTATCGTGAAACTGCTGCCACTCCCGCTCATCGCGAAAAGCAACCAGTGCATTGATTAGTTCTTGGATTTCGGACATGAGGTAAAGCTAAGGAATTTCATCCTAAATGAAAACCCCACTACCTCGCAAGCCACTCACCCAACACCAAACTCATCTCCAACACAACCTTGGCTTCCTGGTATTTGCCTTCGGATTGTAGTTTTTCATATAGATCCGTGAGTTCGTTGAATTCATGCGCAAAGTGTTCTTTAAAGGCCTCAGCGGTGGGGTTAGGTGCTTCTATTGATGTAGCTTGGGATTTTGGATTATGACTCGTTTTATCATTTGTAGAGTAAGTGGTTGTGCTTTCGTCGATGATGAGGTAGAGGTTGGGGCGTTCGGATTGTTTGTTGCGGATGGCCAGTCGCTTCGTTTTTTTTTTGGGGGGCTAAATCTGGCTCAAGTCAAAAGCATACTTGTAGCTGATCAGTTTGCGCTGAGGGGCGTTGTCTAGCCAAGCGCGTTCTTTGTGGCTGGTTTCGACAAGTTCGCTGGTTGGGGCAGATTTGGTGGCAATTTTGGCAAAACGCTCCACGACTTGTTGGAGTACTTCTAACTCTTGGCTAGAGAAGACTGAAGGATTGAACTGCCGATCGGGTTTGGGCTTGAACTCTTCACCCCCGAAATCATAGACAAGGATATCGATGTCGTTCTGATTAGCGATGTACTCATAAAGACTATTGTAGTTGGTTGGAACCGGCCCCATATTGATGGCTCTGTATCTAGCACCACTGATAGAAAAACAACTGCGCTTGAACATCAGGAAGTCCGCATAAAAAAGGAGTTTATTGAGTTGCGTTTTCCAGGGGTTGAGTTGGGCTGCGAAGTAAACGACCATCTCAGCCAACTTGACCATATTTGGTTTGCGGTATCCAGAAAATTCATCGGCAAATTCTCCATTGAACAAGTATTCGATGTATTCGGTAGCAAAGTAATTACTGACTTCTGCCTCTGTCAAAGACTCCGCTTTCATCCTTAATTTCTCTTTAAAATCTGATGTCAGCGATTCAGATAGCTCAATTAAATTCTGAAACTTTCGAGGGTCAGCTGCAAGTTGGATGAGCTTCCCATTTGATAAATTCGGCACCTCACCCAGCTCATAATTTCGGTAACTATTGACACCGAAGCCCAAAATCTCAGACATTTTTGTTGCCGAAAGTGCATAGCGCTCGCGTATCTGCCTGATCTCTTCGGGAAAAGGCAAATTGTGCTGCTGCAGATATTGATTATGCAACTGCTGCAGATTGATCTGATCTAACTCAGTAGAAGTAAATGTCTCACCACTCTGCTCGCATAAAAAGTAATGATACACAACCGAATACTCCTCTTTGCGAAAAGTCAAAACACGGCTTTCTCGCTTAAGCAACATCTCTTTTCCTGTCAGTGGGCTTTTCATCATCTTTCATTTTTTAAATGGGTACTTCATTGGGAATTCAGCTTTGTGGAAGGAGATGCAAATAGTTCCACTTCCTTCCACACCCAAAGTAATTTTAATATAGATTTCACTACCCTTTACTTGCCTTCCGAAAACCCACATTTCGTGCGAGCCAAACCAATTTTCTGGAAGTGGTCCTTGGGAGTAATCTATAATTTCTAACGCTTCAATCACCTTCTTTCGATAATTTGGGCTCAATTCTAAATCAGCTAAAGTTTGTACATTTTTACCTCGGTCGTCTAAAAAAACGATGTCCCAAAACTTTAATTTTTCCTTAAAACGCTTCAAAAAACGTTCAACATCATCAATTTCAACCATCATCTGATAAAAAAAGACAAAAGTAGAAGCCTCTATCTTTTAAATATCACTTTATAGTCGATAATAATGCAAAATTAAGTGTTTTTACTTACTTTATTGTATACTATTTAAAATATCATCCCCTAACTTACCACCTCTACCCCATCTTCTAACCTAAGTTCAATGCCGTAATAATTGAAGTCGTTGGGGGTGCCTTTGTTATCCCGTAGAAGAGAGTTTAGGTGTGAATCAATACTATAAAATATCTTTTCGATATTCCACTGCAACCTTGCAAATTTCCAAACCCTCGCGGATTCGCCCCCAACTTTGTAGCGAACTTAAAATTTGTATTTATGAAAAACAAAACCACATTGTATCACTTTGTGATCGACAGAAGCGGGTCTATGAGCGGTATGGAACAAGAGGTCGTTTCTGGTTTCAATAGCCAGGTAGAGACCATAAAGAAATTGCAGACAGAGCTCGCTGAGCAGCAATTCTTGATGTCCTTGACCATCTTTGATAGCGAAGTCGAAAATTTGGTCTTACCGACTCCGATCAAGGAAATCACGCAAATCAATACCGAACAATTCAAGCCGCGGGGCATGACCGCCCTACTCGATGCGATTGGCAAAAGCATTGCTCAGATTGAGTTCAGTTATGGTGAAGTATTGAAAGAAAACCTGATGAGTGTCGTGATGGTGATCATTACTGACGGGCAAGAAAACGCGTCTGCCTATTTCAATTACCATGAAATTGCAAAGCAGATTGCCGCACGCGATGCCAAAGACAACTGGACTTTTAATTTCATTGGTTGTGATTTTGATGCTATCCATACCTCGAGGATGCTCAATATCAAGCGTGAAAACGTTATGAATATGAATAAGGAAGATTACCAACATGTTAGTCAAAAAGTGAGTCAATCGATGAGCTATTATGCCAAAGAAAAGCGCTCCGGGAAATTCGTAAAGAATTTATTTCATAACTTTAAAGAAGACGAAAATTTATAAGCCACCATGACCATTCACCTGATTCGAACTGAAGGATTTCCAGAAGATCAATTTCATGAATTGTTGGCGTTTTTACGCAAGCAAGTGGGTATCCTTCAGTTTGTCGGTGGAAAAACCGTTACCCTCAACCCAGACTACACCTATCACATTTTTTTAGAGGAGAAAGAATACGAGACGCAATTTAAGCCCAGAAAACAGATCGATTCTCATTTCATGGCCAGTGAAAGCAGCTCAGACTCCATCTATGAAAAACCAACATTTCCACTCAGAAAACGAATTTATACTTGGGAGAATCTCCTCAATGCAGCAAGGGCCTACCGGCAATTTAATCAGGTCCCGTACAACGACTTGATTTTTCTGCTCACCGATGCACACAACACTAAAAATTGGTTCGGAGGCATCGACGAAAACATGAAAAACTTTTTTGTGCATACCGCTGACTGGCCGCTCTTTTTCAGGTTGCTCAATAAACCAATGTACCCAATTGCTTATGAGATATTAGCATGGGTGCTGCGCAGCCTGATGTTCAAATCTCGCGAAGAAATCATTGATTTTGTACACGATGAACCCGTTGGTTGCATCAATGATTTTTGCAGTGAAAAGAAACAAATTATCCTCAAAATGCGCACCGGCGACATCTGCGACGAATGTATGGATCAAATCATCAATAACGACGTTTCTCCGCCACTGCTCAGACAAATTCAAGGTATACTCAATGAAATCAGACAACACATTCTCTTCAGCAGAAATCGAAATGTTTACCTGACCAGTAGCCGACTGCTCATCGACCTCAACACACGCAAACTTTACTTTCCTGATTATGCCCAAGGAGAGGCCAAACTGAATCCTAAAGAACTTGCGCTCTACCTCTTATTTTTGGAACAAACAAATGGCATCGCACTCAACCAAGTGATTGACTTCAAAGCCGATCTTCTTGAAAAATACAAGCAAATTTCTGGGCAAATCAAGCCCGAAAAAATGCAAGCCACCATTGACCTCCTGTGTGACTACCGTGAAAACGAACTCAACATTACCCTCTCGCGCATCCGCAAAAAAATCAAAGATGTCATCGGCAAAGAATTTGCAAAAAAATACACCATTGACCTGCTTGCCAACAACCAACACGGCATTTTAATTGATCGCGAGTTTGTTGAAATATCAGCCTAAAACCCCATGTTCTACAACGACTACTATTTCTCCCTGCTCTCTCATCGTCATCCCGACTACAACTTTGGTCCAGTGACTAAGAGTTACCGCCTTAATGCCAGTCAAGAAGAATTTTATTTTTTCCCGAAATGTCCTGAAGTCATTTTAGATATTGAAGTCTACATGTTAGGTGGCCTAGAAATGCATCAGGTAGACAGCACCTCCTTTACACCCAAACGTTACCTGTTCATGAAGCAAGCAAGCCTTTTTGAAATGGAAAACCTAGACGACTACCTCGCTCAGAATGGTTATGAAAAAAAGGGAGGCCTTTTTGAAAGTCGGAATATGGTGGCCTTTTTATACAAGGACGGAATGGTCTTTGCCTCCCGAAGTTGCAGGAAAAATTTCGGCGAAGCGCCGGGAACTGAATTAAGATAACAGATGAAAACCAAAATAATTTTACACCTTGGCTTGTTTGTACTTACACTAACTGCCTGCTCCTCCCCTGTCAACAAATGTCCAAAGCCAAAAAAAGTTGTCGCGAACAACCCCGCACAATTTGACCCCGGCCCAAAGGCAGATCAAGCGACTATCAATATGGATAGCTACGAGGCCGTGCAATATTGGAAGCAAAAAATGAATGCACGGCTGCAAAACATCAAAAAAATCTACCAGAAGGCAGACTGGACCACCCCAGCACACAAAACCCGCTTTTTCAACAACCTCGACGCCTCGCAAAAAGCTTTTGAAGCCTACCTCAAAGCACAAGTAGAATTGCAGTACCCGAAGTCCGAAGAAGACGAATGGTGGGGCTCAGGCATACCGCCGTGTATCAATTTGATCTTCCTCAAGCACTACAAAAGCCGTTACAATGAATTGGAGCAATGGGAAGTCGGCACTCCTGATGGTGAAATGTGCGGCGGGTCAGCATTAACGACTTATGAGTTAGAAGAGATGGCCAATTAAAGTGATAATTTGCTTGATTATTCCTGAAGATTTTCCAAAATCTCCGTAAATTTAAAACAATGAAAACCAATCAAAAATCTCCAAAGCAAGCGATCAAAAGTTCAAAAAAAGCTTTCAGCCAAAACCGAGCTCGACAAAAACGGAGTTTCCTTTCTAATCAATTGAGTTTTGAGTCACATTTGGTGAGTTCGCAATCAATGCATGTGCTTCGTGAGTTCGATGGCCTTATAGAAATCAATTGATTCTAAGCCACAAGCAGATCAATCCCCCTCGCCAATTCCCAATCCTTTTCAGTAATGGTATTGCCTGCGTCGTGCGTGCAGAGCCAGATACCCATTATTTGGAGCCTCCATGTTGGTAGCAGTAACCGTTTGATTTGGCGTTGCGGGAGCATTGGGTGCCTTTTTGGGTGGTAGCGCGGCAGCGGCCGTATTGGCCTACAGTAGAGGTTGGTGTTGGTTGGGGTCGCGGTGCTGGTGCTGGAGTTGCTTGCGGAAGGCTGGGGGCTGTACTGTTGGAAAATTCTTGAGTAGGCATGCGCTGAGCCTGGCTATTGACGAGTAATTTGAGTTCGTCGATTTGCTTTTGTAAGTATTCTACATCTTTTTCTAGAGATGCGGTCTTGACAATCAGTACTTGGTTGCTGGCCTCGAGGGTTTTTACTTGCTCTTTAAGGTTGGTAACTTCAAAGTTCAGCTCTTGCTTGGTTTGTGCAAAGGTTGTGGTGAAGAAGAGCAAAAAGAAGCAGCAAATAAAGGACCTTTTCATGTTGGCTGTTTGCATCAAATATAGGAAAATTTAACTTTCATCTTGGACGCTGATTGAAGCGGATGCACAATAATTGCTGCTCTCAAGTGTTTGAATAGAAAAACACGATGAAAAACAATTCAATCAATGCTGGAAATTTATTACGTATGTTTTTTGTATTTTTACACGTAAATACAAAGCACATGTATACCAAACTCACCCTGAACATAGATAAAGAAACCATTGAACAGGCCAAATTATATGCTAAAGAACAAAATTTGAGTTTGTCAAAATTGGTAGAGGCCTATCTGCAAGCACTCACACAAAAACGGTCAGAAGGTGAAGCCGTAAGCCCTTTGGTAGCCCAGCTCACAGGCCTTATTCCGAGCGATTACAACGAGAAAGCAAACTATAGAGCCCACCAACTTCAAAAACACTCTTGATGAAGCGCGTATTTGTAGATACCAATATCGTTATTGACCTGATTGGCAACAGAGCACCATTTGTCAAAGATGCGCAACGCTTGTTTACTTTGGCTGAACGCAAGGAAGTAGAAATCTATGTTTCAGCCTTGACAATTGCAAATACCTACTACGCCCTGACAAGAACTTATAAAGTCGACGCGGCGAAAAAATACTTACAACTCTTGAAAGTTTTGGTAAATGTTGTTTCTTTTGATCATCAAACAATTGATGCGGCATTGGCATCGAAATTTGACGATTTAGAAGACGGTTTTCAGCACTTTATGGCCTTACAATGTCAAGCTGACCTCATCATTACCCGCAACAAAAAAGACTTCAGACATGCGCAACTCCCTACCCTCACCGCTACTGAATTTTTGAGGCGTTCCTCATAACCCCAAATTGTCACTACCTTTGCCGCCTAATTCAGTACATGAAGCGCATCAACGAATACAAGAAATTATACGGCATTGACAAACCTATTGTGTTGTCTGAGCTCAAACAAGCATATAGAGTTTTGGTCAAGCAGTGGCATCCCGATAAATTTCAGGATGGCGATCCGTTGAAGGCTGAGGCCGAAGAAATGGGCCGACGCGTGGTAGATGGCTATCATTTTTTAGTGAGTATTGCTCCAGAAACGAAAGCCGCTCAGCTCGAAGATTACCAGCGCACCATCAATGAGTGTGGTATTGCCGATTTTAGACACAAAGGACTTTTGCTCGAAATTACTTTTACCGATGGTTCTTGTTATGAGTATTTTGGCGTCAATGCGAATGTGTTCAAGAAGTTGATCAACGCCGATAAACAAGTGCGTTTTGCCAAGCGCTTTATTTACGAGAGTTATTTGTATCGCCAGTCAAAGAAAGCGAGCGTAGAGGCATAAAAAAACAGCGCGGTTGCCCGCGCTGCTCTTCATTATAGTATGATCTTCCTTCAAAAATCATACACGACAGCCAGTTCGTTGTCTACTTCATTGACCCCTGGCGCGTTCCAGGCCAATCGGGTTGCCTCGTCCTTCTCGAAAAGAGATTCAACAGCGCCCCGCAAGACAACTTTATTGCCCTTCACCTTCACTTGGATATTGTGATCGTCGATCATCCAGCTGCGGGAGAGGGCCTTCTCGATCGCCTCTTGCTCTACCTGATCAGTAGAAAAAGAATTGACCTTGATGTTATTAATGACACCCTTTACGCCAATTAAATCTGAGGCACAGTTTTTAGCGGCATCTCTTTGGTAGTTCCATTCAACGGCTCCATCTAAAGTGACCCAACCATCTTCTACCTTCACTTGAATTTTATCATTCGGCACCGACCAATTCCACTTCATGCCGCTCAGCACTTCGTTGGCTATGTCTAAGTCGGTTTTGTTGGTGTCATTGGCAAATTTGACATGGATATCCTCTACCACAGCCTTTACACCCAAAACTCCTTTGGCCGCTTTTTCAGCCTCTAGTTTTTTAGTGAAACTGCTGACAATTCCAGTTAAGGATACGACGCCATCTTTGGTGGTGACGCCAATTTCGGCGGCCTTGAGCAACGGTTGCCATTTGATGGCATCTTGCACGTCTTTTTGCAATTCTTCGTTTGTTTTCATGTTTCTTTTTGTTTGACTGCAACGACATTGTTACAATTCAAATTTCAGCAAACTTCATGGGGACTGACTTATAAAAATCGGCCAAAATTTTACAATATTTTGCCACGCTTGGACACAAAAAAAGCCGCTCCGAAGAGCGGCTTTCACGTACATCTTACAGTTCGAGCTATTTGATGACAGTGAGTTTTTTCATTTCAATTTCAGTGCCTATTTGCGCTTTCACGAAATAAGTACCAGCGGTGAAATCAGTGAGCTCAATTTGTACTTTTTCTGTTGCTACATTTTGTTTCCAAACCGTTTTTCCCATGAGGTCTATGATCTCGAAACTTTCGACGGCAGTACCAGTGAAGTCCAAAGAAACCCACTCATGTGCGGGGTTCGGATAGAGTTTCCAGGCGCTCAACGCTTGTGTTTCGAGGCCAGCTGTACTGTTGATCTGAAAAGTAGTGGCGAGTGAACAACCGTTGTTGTCTGTAATCGTGATCAAGTATACACCGACGCCGATATCGCTGAGGTCTGCCGTGGTGGCGTTCGTTGACCACATGTAGGTGTACGGAGCCGTGCCACCCGTGGTGGTGAGGTCAATAGCGCCATCCAATGCACTCAAAGAACTCGCATTGGTAATCGTCGCATTGACCACAAGTGGCGAAGTTGGAGCAGTGATCACGAAATCCATCTGACCATTGCAACCATTTAAATCGGTCACTTGTACGCTAACCGGGCCAGCACTTAAATTACTAATATGGGCTGCTTCACTTTGATCGCTCCACAAAAACGTGTAGGGCGCAACACCACCAGTCACATTGAGGCTGAGTGCGCCGTTGTTGCCGCCATAACAAGAAACATTGGTCTGAGCATAAGCTACCTGAATCAGAGATGGCTCATTGATGAAGCGATACGCGGTGACCAAACAGTTGTTTGAATCGCGCACATGCACTTCGTAAATGAGGTCGCCAGGAAGACTGTCAAAATTATTGGCGCTGGTAAACGGAAGTGCGTTCAGACTATACAAATAAGGCGAAACGCCGCCACTAGCTGTTACGTTGATTACACCGTCGTTGGCGCCATAACACGTCACATTCAGCGAGGAAGTATGAATTTGAATCGGGCTAGGCTCTGTGATTGTAAAAACATGAGCGGCTACACAATTTGCTGCATCTTTGATCAGAACGGTGTAGGTCCCTGCATACAAATTCGGAAAGTTGGCTCCGGATTGGTAATTGAGGCCGTTATTGAGGCTGTAGGCAAAGAAACCTGCGCCACCAGAGGCCAGAACCTGAACAGCACCTGTTCCCGCGCCGTGACACAAAATATTGCTCACGTTGGTTTGAACCACAAAAGCATTAGGTTGCAAAATCGTTTTGGCCATGGTGTCTAGACAACCGTTCGCATCCTTGACATACATGATGTACACCCCTGCACTCAAGCCAGTAAATGCTGGGTTTGCCTGGAAGTTTACACCGTTTTTGCTGTACAATAAAGCGCCGGTTCCGCCCGTGACATTTTGTACGCTAATGGCGCCATCTTGGCCTCCAAAACAAGATACATTTTGTGCACTCAGGTTGCCGATATTCGGGCCACCAGCTGAGGTAATGACACCAGAAACCATATTCTGACACAAATTCGCATCGCGCAAGACTATAAAATACGTTCCTGCCGCCAAATTATTGAACAAGCCAGTGCTGCTGAACGTGCTGCCATCCAGGCTGTATTGATATCCTGTTCCCGAACCACCTGTGGCCATCGCCATAATCGAACCATTGCTCGTCAAACAGGTGGCGTTGGTCGTGGTAACCGTTGCGGTAATGAGTGTCGGTTGAGTAATGATAAAGGAGGTCGAAAGCAAGCAGTTATTGGCATCTTTGACGCGCAACAAAAAGGTATCTGCAGGTAAATTGGTAAAACTACTCGCCGTTTGATAGGAAATTCCATCCAAACTATACAAATAAGCAGGTGTTCCGCCCGTTACAACTGCGCTCAGCGCCCCCGTGGAAGCACCATTACAGGTTGCCGCAAGTGGGGTGAGTGCATTCACAAGTTGGGTAGGTTGCGCAACCGAAGCGAGTCCGGTTTTGACACAGCCCGTTACGTCCTTGACATAGACCGTGTAGTTTCCAGCATACAGACCCGTAAAAACAGGCAGCGACTGGTAATTGACACCGTTTAGACTGTAGATGTGCGTTCCCGTGCCACCAAATGAAGCGATTTGAATGCTGCCATTGTTGCCGCCAAAGCAGCTAATTGTGCCTGTTGTCAATTGCATACTCAAAGCTGTTCCTTGTGTGATTGTTGCCACTGCGAAACTGGTGCAGCCTGCATTGTCTTTCACGACACAAGTGTAGCTACCGGCACTCAAGCCCGTAAACAAACTTCCAGACTGAAAAGTAGTGCCGTTGTTGATGCTGTACTGAACGGCGCCTGTACCACCAGTGGAGGCCAAACTAATCGAGCCATCATTGCCATTGAAGCAACTCACGTGATTGACATTTGGCGCTGATAAAACAGGTGCCGCATTGGCGTTGATCACTACATTCGTCGTGTTGGTACACGCGTTGGCATCTTTGACCGTCAGTGCATAAGCACCCGCAGCCAAGGCATTAAAGGTACCTGTACTTTGATACGCACCTGTATTGATTTTATATTGCAAGGTACCTACCCCACCTGTTGCCAAACAAGTAAATGCGCCATTGGCTAAACCACAGGCGCTGTTGGTGGTGAGTATATTGTTAAAGGCAATGCCAAGTGGCTGTGTAATGTTAAAAGTGGCGGCACTCAAACAACCTTTTTGATCTTTGACATTCAGTGTGTAGGCACCTGGGCTCAGATTTGAAAAAGCTGCTGTGCTGAGCCATGGGCCGTTGTTGAGGTTGTACTGATAGGGAGAGGCACCGAATTGAGCCACACCAAGTACAGAACCATTGGCGGCGCCGTTACAAGTTACATTCGTTACTGCCGTTGCTGTTGCAGTGAGACCAACGGAAACTTGTTTGGTAAAGGTTTGGGTACAAAGACTACCCCATCCTTCGATTTTGGTAGTCAGGCTGATCGTATATGAACCACCGAGCGCATAAGCATGGCTCGGGTTGGCGACATGCGAGAGCGCTGTGCCATCGCCGAAATCCCAGGTGTAGAGAAAATGTGGGCCAGCGTAGTTGGTGGCGCCAATTTTATTGAACATGCTGTCGGTTGTGAGCACAGTTGTATTGACCATCGCTACGCTTCCGTTAACAGCCAAACACTCGCTGGCGAGCTCAAAAGTAGGCGCGTTGTTGTTGGACATCGTCGGGATAATATAAAAATCTCCATTGCTGCCAAAGCTCGTCATGGCACTCGTCCAGTTGTTGCCAGTCGAGGTGCCGGAAAGCGACGCCAAATCCTGACCCAAACCCTCGCCGTTCCCGGTGTATTTGAGGTTGAAGGTGGTGCCAAAAGGCGGTGCATTGAGCAGCTCTACGGTCAGGGCAAAATCATTGCTTACGCTTACTCCGCCGGGAAAATTGAGCTGAATATACCCATTATTGTTGTCTGGGTAAGACCACCAAACATGTTGGGTACTGGCAATGGTTGTGGTGGGTTTTCCGCTCGCATCGACATTCGTGACACTCACCTTGAGCGGTACACCCGAAAAATATGGAGTCTGATGCGTGCCATAGACACGTACACTCTGAACCTTCCCAGAGCCATTGTATTTATACGTTTGGGCGGCGCGCTCCTCAAATCCACTCTTGAGTTGATAACTGCTCGTCGATCCAACATTTTTACTCGCCACAAACCCATTTGGGTCACTGGGGCAGGAGTACTGCGCCAGGGCGTTTCCGTACCACAACAGCAGTCCGGTAGTGAGCATTGTAATTTTTCTTTTCATGTTTGAAATTTTAATGAATATGAGTTGCAAAGCTCCGTCGGGAAGAGCGCATTTCGCTTACAAAAAAGCATCTTTGACTTGTAAGATTTCGCTGCTGGGGACTTGAAAGTGCGAAGCCAAATTGTTTTTTAACTATATTTATACGAATGAAACCCGGACTCCTTTTCCTTGTGTTTTTTGCATTGCAAAACGCAGCTTGCGCGCAGACTTTTGCACGCAGCTGGGATGCCTGGTTTGGGCAATTGCAGCTCGGGGCCGCTACGGGTATGCAACAAACCGCTGCCACTTACAACCTTGGTCTCTACAAATCGGATCAAAATCATGGCTATGGCCTCGATTTTAGCGGCACTACCCTCGACAATTCCAAGATTTATAGCGGCACGCTTACCCTTAGCCAAGACTTCCTGCGCCTGACGCGCAATCGCCGTACGCCTTTCTATCTCTATGGTCATGTAGGTCTCGGTCTCACACACCTGCGCAATAACCAACTCAACGACAATTTTTTATTGCGTGGCGACGACATGCTTCACTTTCAAATTGGCCTGAGCCCTACTTATTTTTTCTCCCGAGATTTCGCGCTACAACTCAGTGGCAAATTCCAAACCCAAACCCTGATCAACTACGAACTTGATCGGCTTTGGTCTGTAAGTCTTGGGATATTCTTTTTAATTCCGAACTTCAAACCATTCTAACTGGCGCTTGTTATAGGGCTAAATTCTCCTTTATGTCTCTGATCCGAATAGACCGCCCCGAAATCGAAAAAATGGGTCGCATTGAGCGCCTTAATCTCGTCAATAGCTGCACCGGTTATAAATCTGCCAACCTCATCGCCACCATTTCGAATGAAGGTCAAACCAACGTTGCGGTTTTCTCAAGTATCACACACCTCGGCAGCGACCCCGCACTCATTGGTTTTATTTTGCGACCCACCACCGTACCGCGCCACACCTACAAGAACATCAAGGAATACGGTTATTTTTCAGTCAATCACATCTCTGCTGACCAAATTGCAGACGCCCACCACACCTCTGCCAATTACCCAGAAGAAATCAGTGAATTTGACGTTACAGACCTCGAACCTGTATTCCATGGCGGTTGCCCTGTGCCGTTTGTCAAAGGCAGCCCTATTAAGTTGCTTTGCAAATACGTCAATGAATACCTCATCCAAGAAAACGGCTGCATCCACGTCATTGCCTCCATTGAAGCCATCTTCTACGAAGAAGAACTCCTGAGCCCTGACAACTGGCTCCAGCTCGACAAAGGAAAGGTAGTTGCGATCAACGGTTTAGATGGCTATGCCTTGCCACAACTTTTGGAACGATTTTCGTATGCAAGACCCAAAAAATAACATCATGAGATTACTTTTTACCCTATTCGCCCTCTCCCTGACCCTTTTTTCCTGTATTTCCGTTCAAGAAGCCGCTAATGTCGTAGAGCTCGCACAAGCGCACACACGCATCGCCGTTGTGCCCATAGACGCCACCGTTGAACGCAAAATTTGGATGACCCAAGATAAATACAACGAGCTCAACAAAAGCAAAAGCGAAGAAACCCAGCAGCGAATCTACAATTTCATGCAGTTTTATTCCAGAAATGGCAGCATCCACGCCGAAATCATGAGCCCGGATGAAGTCAATTCTATTTTATTTGGAGCGGGCTTTCCCACCACCAAATTTACCAACAACGACCTCTGTAGCTTATTGCATGTAGACGCCATCATTTTTGGTCAGATCGAGGTGCGTGAACCCGTGAGCGAAGTAGCGGCAATGGCCATCAATAACGCCTACGGCAATGCCATGGTGATCACCAATATCGTACAACTCACCTTGAATCTCTACGACGCCAAAAGCGCCAAGCAAATCTGGAACACACAACAGGTCAACCGAGGCCAAATGGGTTCTATCAAAGAAAACATGCAAAGAGAAGTTTGTAGAAGAGCCGTGCGCAACTTGCCCTATAATCTCAAGAAACGCCGCTATAAAAAGGCTTATGATCAGTTGAATGGGTTTTAACGCACCTCCGTACCATAATCCCGGAAGCGAGACAAGAGCATGGATAGTTCATAAGTGCGGTAAATATATAATTCGACAACAATATAATTCGGGTGGTCGACAACAATGCGCTGCGAGCTGTGTAAGCGCCTTGCTTTGACATAAGAGATTGCCCAATCTGTAAATTTGAGGCGAATGAGTTCTGGGATGCTCTCTTTGAAGCGAGCAACACCAAGGCAATGTTTGAAATAAGTTTTGAGCTCCACTTCTTGGGCCAAAGGCGCCCATGCAAAATGGAGTAGTTCTCCTTCTGCACCGTCTTCTCGCTCAGCGAGTGCAGGGACCATCACAAAGTTTTCAATTAAATCAAAAGCAAAGACTTTGATTTGTGGTTTAGGCGCTTTGAGTCGCTCAGACCATTCGCACGCAACGAGGTAAAAGCGGCCCTCATAAAATCGAACCTGAAGGGGTGCCACAATTTGTAGCCTCGATTTATAGGTGCCAAAAGCAGACTGATATAAAAACTGCAACAAATATTGCTGTTCAATCGCTTGGAGGCAGGTGGCAGACATTTGCACAGATTGGCCGTCGTCGTTGAGCGCAGAAAAACTGAAAACGAGCTTGTCTTGTAGTTTGATATTTGGCTCTTTGAATTTTGCGCCTAATTGTTGGGCAATTTGTTGGAGCATACTCTCCTGCAATGCCTCAGAAACTGCGCTCTGAGGTTCGGCAAAAAGCTGGTAATAGTGTTTTTTGGATACCCTAATATGTATCAATTTATCACCTCCTTGCTCCCTTAACACTTGTAAATCGGCTTCTAAGGAACGTCTAGAAATCGGCTTTAAACCCAATGTCGGGAGTACAATGCGAAGGTGCTCTTGAATTTGCGCAAAAGAAGCGCGCATGAAAGCTTGTTCCTTTAAAAAATCGAGGATCAATTGCTGGCGTTGGCTCTGTGCTTTGAGTTGGAGCATATGTAAAGATAGTTATTCCGCACAATTATTGCGGACTTAATCTTTAATGCGCGAAAAACGGAGTAACCGAATCAGCCATTTGGGAAGGTGCTTGCCGGCGCGCTTGCCGTGTACATTCAAGAAAAGTCCCCATTTTTCGAGCAACGGAAACTTATACACCTCAATGAGTTCGATTAAAATGCCATCCGGATCACAGATATAGGCACAATGCACTTGGGTTTGGCCCATCGAAAGTGCTTCTTGGCTATCGCAATTGAATTCAATACCGTTGGTTTTGAGTTGCGCTTGCAAACCGCGCATGTCGTAAACATCTAAGCCGAGGTGCACAAAACCGATATCGCCCCAGATGCGTCCGCGGAAAATCTTTTGACCTTTGCGTTGAGGGGTGCAAATCAGTTCAATTTTTGAAAAACCAATGACCCCACCAAACGGACCTTTGGCTGGTTCGTTACTCGTCAAAATAACGCGCTCCAACTCTTGGCTTCCGCCGGGGAAACTAGCCAAATCTTGATAAACTCCGCTACCTTGATAAAGGACTTGATCAAAACCCAAAAGCGCATAAAATGCCTTGGCCGCGTTGATATCGGAAACACCAATACTCAGACCCCCAACACCACCGAGCGTTGCTCCTGTAGAGTTGTAGATTTGTGGGTCCTCGACGGCAATAAAATAATTTTGATTGGGATCTTGAAGTAAAAAGCGATGGCAACCCATTGGGTCTTTACATACAGGCGAATGGAGCTGATCGGGAGCAAAAGCAGCATAAGCTTTTGTGGTATTGGCCATGCGCATATGGACGGCAAAAATACCGATGTCGCCTAGCTGAAAATCTGAAGGCAGCGCTGAAGGCCGAAAAGAAGTCGCTTCGATGACTTCCATGGCGCTCCCTCCACAAAGGCTCATGACCATACTGGCTCTTTTGGTGATGACTTCATTGCGCGTAAAGACGCGCATGAGGGGTGCAGCCTGGATGCTATCAAAAAAAGGGATATCCATGCCAAACCACTTGCGGTAGAGGGGCAGACTGCGGTTCATGTCCGAAACCGCAACGCCGATATGCTGAATACCATGGATTTTTGCCATGGCCCGAAATTAGTTATTTGGCATAAAAATTGCTTAGTTTTGTCAAAAAAAATTAGTCATGAAAACCATTATTTTATCTCTTAGCGGGCTTCTCTTAATTGGCGCCTGTAGCAAATGGCAAAACGACCAAAAACAACTCACCAAAATCTCCACTGACGGCGAATGGGTTGTAAGCAGTTACATCGACGACGGCGATGATGAAACCTCAGATTACACTACATTTACGCTGCATTTCATGGAGTCTGGCGTTTTGCACGGTACCGACTTACTCAGCAGCTCATCTTCACCTTATGAAGGTTCTTGGTCTATTTCAGATTCCAATAACGACGACGACAGCCTCGACGACCTCGATTTCAATATCAACTTTAATGTTGGCAACAAACTAGACGATTTATCCGACGATTGGGATATCATTTCTTATTCCGACACAGAAATCAAACTGATGGATGTTTCTGGAGGCGGAGGTGGTACAGACTACCTTACCCTCACCAAAAAACCATGAGTCCAAACTAACAAAATTCATGAAAAGCCCTGAGGAAACTCAGGGTTTTTTGTTCCTCAGAATTTGGTGCTGGCTCTTGATTGTAGGCCCAATTAGCCACAGGAGGCATACTCATGAGAATAGATTCTGTGCGTCCGCCTGAATAGATACCGAATTTGGTACCGCGGTCATGGAGTAAATTGAATTCTACATAGCGGCCGCGTCTGAGCGCCTGCCAATTCATTTCTTCTGCACTTGGAGCCGTGGTAGTGACCGCATCGATTTGCGCTTTATAGACTACAGGGAATAATTTTCCGAGGTCTATGCAATAATTAAACAATTGCGTTTTGTCCAAACCAGAATTAACTTCGTGAAGTTGGTCAAAAAAGATACCCCCTACACCTCTCGATTCACCGCGATGCGGTAAGAAAAAATAGCGATCGGCCCATTCCTTAAATTTCGGGTAAAAATCGGGGCTGTATTGATCTGAAACCTCTTTCAAAGAGCCATGAAACATTTTTGCTTGTTTCAAGTCGACATAGTGCGGCGTGAGGTCAATACCTCCTCCGAACCAATAAGTATGGTCTTCGAGTTCGAAGTAGCGCACATTCATGTGCATAATAGGGTGGCGCGGATGACGGGGATGTAAAACGATTGAAACACCCGTTGCAAAAAAAGACTCGCCCTCGTGACCGAGTTGTTGTTTCATGGCGGCCGTTACAGGCCCGTGCACGGCACTAAAAGCTACTCCGGCTTTTTCTAGAACTTGGCCACCTTGCAAAGTGCGCGTGTGTCCTCCTCCTCCTTCTTCGCGTTCCCAGGTGTCTTCGTTGAAAATAGCGTGGCCATCGAGTTGTTCGAGGGCAGAACAAATATGCAATTGTAATTCGCGAAAGTGTTGGGAGATCGTTGTTTTATTCATTGTTGGGGGCTAACAATTGGGCATTTTTGTAGGTGACGACAAGCGACGCGTTGTTTTCTATATACAAGCCACTGGCCGTCGTTTTTAATTGCATGTTGCTGATGAGTCCTTTCTGAGGGTGCGCATCGCCAAGTAGTTGCTTGCCGATATGTAAGGTGAGGTCGTAGCCCAGACAAGCCATTTTGCTGAGGTCAGCGTTGTAGCGCCTGCGGTAACTTTTGTGAAAAGCGACAATATGGCGCTCGTGGTAATTGAAATAACTCGGTAAAGCCACTAAAAAGGGTTGGTTGCGCACTTCTGGGGCATCGAGTTCTTTGTAATCGATCCAGTCTTTTTGCCCGACGACTAGGAGGTTGCTATCTAAAGCAGCTGCCTTGAGTAAACCTTGTACTTTTGATCTGTCAGAACTGAAACTCACTAAAAGCTGCGGACCACCAACTGTTTTGAATTTTTGATAATTAGACCAAGTGGCTTCTTGGAGCTTGAGTTTAGATTGTGAGGTGGGTACGGCTGCAAAAGCTGCTTTGAACCTTTGCTCTAAAAGTTGGTCGGCAGCAAGGGGGCTACCGATTAAAACCACCGTCGCATTTTGGTAATGTTGGTGCAAATGCGCGGCAAGGTTTTCAACCAATAAGGCGTCTGGGGTGGTGTAAGCAATGAATTCCGGAGATAATTCAAGGAGCTCATTTGACATTTGCACCGGAAAAACCACTGGAATACCTTGCGTTTTGGCAAATTGGGCAACCAGTTTGGCTTGTTTTTCTTGGAGTGGCGAAAAGATGAGGTCCATTTGACGCAGTTCTGGGTCTTGAAGCAATGCTTCTAAACTGGGCTTGATGCAGTTGTCGTCGTAAACGTGGATATCAGCAGAGAGACCTATGTTTCTGAGGCTGTCCAATGCCATTTTAAGGCCCATGTAGAAATCGAGTGCGGCAGCAGCCACAAATCGGTTCTGGTTGGCACCGGAGTCGAGCGCAAATGGCAGAAAAACGGCGATGTTGTAGTGCGCTTTTTGGGAAACAGGAAATTCAAAAGAAGCCTTGAGTGGCGGTTTTTGAGCTGTGGGCACAGCTTGAATCGGAACACCCGGCTTTTTGAGTGGCTGAATAGGAACCAAGATTTGCTGGCCGGGGCTCACCCGAGAGGAACTCATTTTATTGAGTGCGAGCAAGGTGTCTACGGAAACCATGTAGCGCTTTGATATGGCATACAAGTTTTCTTTCTCCAAGACGGTGTGTTTGATGAGCGTATCGGTGAGTTTATGTGGGAAACTTGAGTCCGGTGCTGCAGTTATCGCCACTTGCTGAATGCCATCGGGGGTAAGCGGTAGAACAGCACCTTTGACAATAATTGCCTGACCAACCTTAAGCCCATTTTTAGCATTTGGGTTCCATTTCATTAAAGAATCGACCGAAACCTCGTAGATTCTAGAAATGGCATAAAGGGTTTGTTGGGGAGCTACTTTATGGGATAGCTGGCCGCGCTGCACCGGCACGTTGATGACCTGACCGGCCACTATGCCGCGCTCTAAACCTGGATTTACTGCGAGCAAATGATCGGCATCTTGCTTCAGGAGTGCTTGTAGCTGACTGAGCGTTTGGCCTTCTTGAAGCGTGTATTGATAGTATTTTTGACCTTCTTTTTCGATCACAGGTAAGGCCTGTGAGCGCACGGTAAGTGTTGCAAAAAATAAACCGACAATAGACGCTAAAATCCTCATGTTATTCCCATTCAATGGTGGCAGGTGGCTTGGAGCTGATATCGTAGGTAACGCGATTGATGCCGCGCACTTGGTTGATGATGCGATTCGAGATTTTGGCCAAGAATTCGTAAGGTAAATGACACCAATCGGCGGTCATGCCATCGGTGGAGGTAACAGCTCTGAGCGCAACTGCGTTTTCGTAGGTGCGTTCGTCGCCCATGACGCCAACAGATTGAATGGGTAAGAAAATAGCGCCCGCTTGCCAGACATCGTTGTAAAGGTTGTCTTCTTTGAGGCCATTGATGAAAATGGCATCAACCTCTTGCAAAATGCGGACCTTTTCTGCGGTAACCTCTCCTAAAATACGAATGCCAAGACCTGGACCCGGAAATGGATGACGTCCTAAGATGCGCTCATCTATTTGCAAGGAACGACCAATGCGTCGGACTTCGTCTTTAAAAAGCAAGCGAAGGGGTTCTACCACTTGAAGTTTCATGTAATCGGGCAAACCACCGACGTTGTGATGAGACTTAATGGTTTGAGACGGGCCACCTGTAGCAGATACCGACTCGATGACATCTGGGTAAATAGTGCCTTGACCAAGCCATTTGGCGTTTTCAACGAGTTTGGATTCTTCGTCAAAAACATCCACAAATACTTTTCCGATGGCTTTTCTTTTGAGTTCTGGATCGGTGAGGCCTGACAGTGCGGCGTAAAAACGATGAGCGGCATCGACGCCCTTCACATTGAGCCCCATGCCTTGGTAAGAAGCCAAAACTTCTTCAAATTCGTTTTTGCGCAACAAACCGTTGTCTACAAAAATACAGTGGAGGTTAGGGCCAATGGCTTTGTGCAAGAGCACGGCTGCAACAGAGGAGTCAACGCCACCAGAAAGACCTAGAATGACTTTGTCGGTGCCGAGTTGTGCTTGCAAGCGAGCAGTGGTTTCTTCGATGAAGGAATCGGGAGTCCAGTCGCAGGCGCAATGGCAAACATCGACGATGAAGTTTTGTAAAAGTGTTTTGCCCTCGGTGGAGTGATATACCTCTGGGTGAAATTGAATGCCAAATGTTTGCTCGCCTTCGATGGCATAGCCGGCCACTTCTACGTCGTGGGTGGAGCAAATGATTTGGTAATGAGCAGGGATTTTTTTGATGGTATCGCCATGAGACATCCAGACTTGTGAGCCTTGCGTGAGGCCTTTGGTGAGGATGTTGGAGCTGTCTACAAAATTGAGGTGAGCGCGGCCGTATTCGCGGGTGTTGGATGGCAACACCTCGCCGCCAAAGTGATGCGAAAGATATTGGGCACCAAAACAAACGCCCAATAGCGGGAGTTTGCCTTTGATGGCGGAAAGATCGGGGCGCGGCGCTTGCGGGTCGCGGACAGAAAACGGACTGCCCGATAAAATAACACCTTTGACATTGGTTCCGAGTTCTGGAATTTTGTTCCAGGGGTGGATTTCACAATAAACGTTGAGTTCGCGGATTCTTCTGGCAATCAGTTGGGTATATTGAGAACCAAAATCGAGGATTACAATTAATTCATGCATGCCACAAAGATAGCTGAAATACGATTTATTTGCCGCTAAAATCCATAGAATTCATTAATTTTGAGGTTCGCTAAATTGAACACACACATGATCGGAGATCTACTCAAATCCATTTTCGGAGACAAGACCGCAAAAGACCGCAAAGAATACTGGCCTTTCGTAGAAAAAGCCAACGCCGCCTGGAACAGCATCCAAACGCTTTCCGATGACCAACTCCGCGAAAAAACCCGCGGATTCCAAGCACAAGTAAGCCAAGCCATCTCCTCATTAGAAGAAACACTCGCAGGGCTCCAGGCCAAAGCAGCCGACCTCCAAACCTCTTTTGAAGAAAAGGAAAAACTATACGAAGAAATCGATCAAATGGTGAAAACCATAGACGAGCGCATCGAAGAAGAACTACTCCTTATTTTACCCGAAGCTTTTGCGGTCGTCAAAGAAACCGCGCGCCGCTGGGCCGAGAACGGCCAACTTACCGTAAGTGCCACCGACTTCGATCGTCAGCTTGCCGCTGCCCGCGATGGCATCAGCATTGAGGGTGAACGCGCTATTTGGCACAACGAATGGACCGCCGCCGGCAACAAAATCAAATGGGCCATGGTTCATTACGACGTTCAGCTCATGGGAGGCGCCGTATTGCACCGCGGCAACATCGCCGAAATGCAAACCGGTGAAGGTAAAACATTGGTGGCTACCCTACCCGTCTACCTCAATGCACTTTCTGGCAAAGGCGTTCATGTGGTTACGGTCAACGACTACCTCGCCAAGCGCGATGCCGAATGGATGGGTCCACTTTACGAATTCCACGGTTTGCGCGTAGACTGCATCGACAAACACCAACCCAACTCGCAACGCCGCCGTGAGGCCTACATGGCCGACATCACCTTCGGTACCAACAACGAATTTGGCTTCGACTACCTCCGTGACAACATGGCTGGCCACGTCGATGACATCGTCCAACGCAAGCACCATTTTGCCATTGTCGATGAAGTCGATTCCGTGCTCATCGACGACGCCCGTACGCCGCTTATCATCGCGGGGCCTACTCCTAAAGGCGACGAACACGAATTCCACGAACTCAAGCCGCGCATTGAGCGCGTTGTAGAAGCGCAAAAAGCATTTGTGCAGCAGTGTCTCAACGACGCCAAAAAAATGCTCAGCGTCATCAACGAGCCCAACCCTGACAAAAACGAACAAAAACGTCTCTTGGAAGAAGGTGGCATCGCCTTGCTTCGCGCGCACCGCGGTTTGCCCAAAAACCGTGCACTCATTAAGTTTCTATCCGAGCCCGGGATTAAAGTACACCTCCAAAAGACCGAAAATTTCTACATGGCCGAACAAGGCAAAAACATGAAGAAAATCGACGCGGACCTCTTCTTTGTCATCGACGAAAAAAACAATTCCATCGAGCTCACCGACAAAGGTATCGACCTCGTTTCGGGCAAAGACGACCGCGATTTCTTTGTCATGCCAGACATCGGCGCCGAAATCGCCAAATTGCAAAAAGAAGCACTCGAAAAAGACGCCTACCTAGAGCGCAAAGACGCTTTGGTGCGCGAATACTCCATCAAATCGGAGCGCATTCACTCCGTGAGCCAACTTTTGCGCGCCTACACGCTTTTCGAAAAAGAAGTGGAATACGTCATCATGGACGGCAAAGTCAAAATTGTCGACGAATCTACAGGTCGTATCATGGAAGGTCGCCGATATTCTGACGGTTTACACCAAGCCATTGAAGCCAAAGAAAACGTGACCGTAGAAGCTGCCACCCAAACCTATGCCTCCATCACCTTGCAGAATTACTTCCGCATGTACCACAAACTCGCTGGTATGACCGGAACAGCAGAAACTGAAGCGCGCGAATTCTGGGACATCTACAAACTAGATGTAGTGGTGGTCCCGACGAACCGTCCTATTTCTCGCAAAGACCAAGACGATTTCGTCTACAAAACTGCTCGTGAAAAATACAATGCGATCATCCTAGAAATCGAAGAATTGGTAGCCAATGGCAGGCCAGTTTTGGTGGGTACCACCACCGTCGAGATTTCTGAATTGTTGTCGCGCATGCTCCAAATGAAGAAAATTCCGCATCAAGTTTTGAATGCGAAATACCACCAAAAAGAAGCAGAAATTGTCGCCAACGCAGGTTTAGCTGGCACCGTCACTATCGCCACCAACATGGCGGGCCGCGGTACCGACATCAAACTCGGCGAGGGCGTCAAGGAAGCGGGCGGTTTGGCCATTATCGGTACCGAGCGCCACGATTCTCGTCGCGTAGACCGCCAGTTGCGCGGTCGTGCAGGTCGCCAAGGTGATCCAGGGTCTTCTCGCTTTTTCGTCTCTTTAGAAGACGACCTCATGCGCAAATTCGGTTCTGAGCGCATTGCCGCCATCATGGACCGCATGGGCCTCAAAGAAGGCGAAGTCATTACCGCAGGTATGGTCTCAAAATCCATAGAACGCGCTCAGAAAAAAGTCGAAGAAAACAACTTCGGAATGCGCAAAAACCTCTTGGAATACGATGACGTCATGAACGCACAGCGCAAGGCTATTTACCGCAAGCGTCGCAATGCGCTTTACGGCGATCGCCTCGACATCGACATCGACAACATGTTCTACGACCTCTGTGAAAACACCGTTGCTAACTACGCCAAAGCGCCTTTCCAAGAATTTGAAATGGAAATCTTGCGCTTACTTGGTGTGGAAAGCCCCGTGAGTGAAGCTGAATTCCGCGACATGAACACGCAAGACCTCACCGAAAAAGTCTACAGCTCTATGCGCGAATCCTACGACCGCAAATGCGACAAAATTGCGCGCATGGCCTACCCGCAGGTGAAACACGTCTTTGAAACGATGTCTCAGCAATACAAAAACATTGTGTTCCCACTCACCGACGGCCGTCGCCAAATGCAGCTCATCGTCAATCTCGAAGAAGCGTATCAATCCGAAGGGCGTGTCATTAGCAAGTATTTTGAGCGCAACGTTTTGCTCAGCAAAATCGACGACGAATGGAAAGAACACCTCAGAGAAATGGACGACCTCCGCTCTGCCGTGCGCAATGCCCAATACGAGCAAAAAGACCCATTAGTCATCTACAAATTGGAATCCTACGAGCTCTTCCGCAATATGCTCAATCGCCTCAACGAAGAAGCACTTGACTTACTCATGCGCATGGATGTTCCGCTCGAACAACAAATCCAAAGCACCAACCAAGAAGACCACCAAAACAATTACGAAAAAGCACAAACGAGCAACCAGGAGGCCATTGCCAATTCTGCGCCCACGCCACCTGCTGTCGAGAAAAAACAACCCGTAGTTGCAGAGGTCAAGATCAGTCGCAACGACCCCTGTCCTTGCGGAAGCGGCAAGAAATTCAAACAGTGTCACGGTCAATAAATGACAGCGCCAAAAATAGGAATCGTCGGTTCGGGAAAAGTAGCGCAAATGCTATTGCGTTTGGCGAGTTCGGCACAAATTCCTGTGGAGGGTATTTATGCAAGGTCTCCTGAAAAAGCCGAGGCTTTGGCTGCCAAATTCCAATGCAAAGCCTTTGCCAACCTGCAAGACCTTCGACCAGATCTACTCCTGATTTGCGTTTCCGACGATGCACTGCCAGAAATCATCAGTCAACTCCATCCGCAGCAAATTGCCGCCTACACTGCCGGGAGCCCGAGTATCAAGCTTTTTACGCATCAACAACTTGGCGTGTGCTATCCTTTCCAAAGTATTTCAAAAGGTCGAGACTTGCTCGCTTCTGATATCCCCTTCATGATTGAAGGAAAAAATGACTTCGTCCTCCAAAAAATCACAAGCTTTTTACAGCACCTCGGAGCTCAATTTCAAGTATGTGGCTCCGCTCAACGTGCTCAATATCATATGGCGGGGGTTTTTGTCAATAATTTTGGCAATTTGTTGCTACTCGAGGCCAGCAAAATCTTGACTGATGCAGGGCTCGACCTGACCCCTATTTACCCTTTGCTCAACGAAACCATTGCCAAAGCCATATTGTTGGGTCCAGAAAAAGCCCAAACTGGGCCTGCACTGCGCCATGATCAACAAACGATTGATCGCCATCGCGCCGTGCTCAATCCTGAACAATTGATCGTTTACGATTGTCTGACTAAAAGAATACAAGACCTCTTTTCACATGCTTAGCTACAAACAAAGGCTCAACCAAATCAGCACCTTTATTTTTGATGTCGACGGCGTATTTACCGATGGCAAGGTTTACCTCATCAACGATGAAATAGTACGCGCACTCAATTCCAAGGATGGCTATGCGGTACAATATGCCGTCAAGATGGGTTACAAAATTTTCTGTATCACGGGGGGGTCTTCACCCGAAGTTAAAAAAAGACTCATGGGCTTGGGTGTGCACGACGTCTATCTTTCCGCGCACAACAAACTAGAGCGCTACGAGCAAATCAAAAAAGAATACAACCTTTCCGATACCGAGATCGCCTACATGGGCGATGACATTCCAGATATTCCTGTTTTGCGCGTGGCTGGTCTTTCGGCATGTCCGCAGGACGCCGTAAGTGACGTCAAGGCAAATGTTCACTACCAAAGCCCCTTCTTGGGTGGTAAAACTTGTGTCCGCGACCTCATCGAGCAAACCCTGCGTTGCCAAGAAAAATGGCTCACTGACCTCGCTTACGAGTGGTAGTCCAATAAGCTTGAAGCGCCGTCGCTAATTCCAATTGATTCGTTGCTCTGCGGAGGTTGTGTTGCGCATCCTGGACCTTATAATAAACATCTCCATTTAAATAATCGGTCAGAAAACGCAAGGCTTGCACCGTAATGACGCCCAGAGCTGCCGTGAACAAATTTTGCTGTTCACCAGCAAAAGTGGAGAGCAATGCCTCAAAGATATCCGCTCTGAACAGGCCATCCTTTTCGTCGGCATCTTCGCCATAACTACAAAAAGACCGGATCATGTCGCCATAATCGTAATAGGGCGTACCATATTGTATGGTATCCCAGTCTATCAATCCCCGCACTTGTTTGCCATTCGGATGAAACAAAAAATTACTGAGTTTGGGGTCAGCATGGATCAGCACCCTCTCTGCTTGATCCGAAAGTGTTTTCCAATCCAAAAGCGCTGCCCAGTTTGCTTCTATTCTTGACATGGCTTTAGAGGCAAGCGCTAATCTTTGAAGTGGAGCACTTAATTTGGCACTTTGATAAGCTTGCATCCGCAAATCAATATCCAAAAAATGATCAATTGGCGGGCGCCAATTAGTCAGCGCCTGCCTTCGCAGAGCATCGTGAAACTCGAGCAGCGCCGCAGCGGCAAGTTGCGCATTCGCTACAGTCACTTCATTTAAGGTCTTGCTCGGTGAAATTGCCTTTAGTAAACGAAAAGTCTTATCCTCCACCTGAATAAGCGCAGATCCCAAATGGGTTTTACAATATTGAAGTGGAACCAAGGTATCGAGTTGGATCGATTTCGATAGGGCAACTAATTGTTGCTGAAGCTCGAGAGGATGTTTGAAAACTTCCGTATTGATCTGTTGCAGCACATAATCTGCTGTTGAAGTACGAACCCACCAACTCTGATTGATCAAGCCCTCTTGAATGACTTGGACTTGTGTAGGAGCAATACCCCAGTGCGCTTGTATGATTGTTCTTAAATCCAAGTAGGAAATTGTATGGGATAATGCTGGCCTTCTAGTGCAGCAATCTTTTGTTGAGCTACATCGAGGTCAGCAGCGTAGGTGATGCCAAACCAATTTGCTGGCATGGCGGCAACCTTGATGCGAAGTTGATGGCCCGCGATCATTTCATTGAGCACCTTTGGCAAGTAAATTTCGATGGTCTCATGATCAGAATTGTCTTCTAAAAACGCCTTTACCCGCTCACTCAAAAGTGAAAGAAAAGAGCCAGACAACAACCACGCGTTCATCGAAATCAGGTGGTCAGGAGCCCAAATGCGGTTTTGCTCATCTATAATGTGGCCATCCTTGTATTGTATTTTCAAGACTTCCTCTATGGAGCTCAGGTAGTCGTCATGGATTTGACACAAGCCTCTAGCCACAGGGCCATTCGGACTCAGTGTTGGTCCTAATTCATAAACCAATGCTGCTGCCACACCATCTTGTGCCAATTGAAAAGCGCGCTGGCAAATTTGGGGGCCGTAATAATCATCGGCATTGAGTACTAAAAATGAACCACTCCATTTACCGTATAAAAAATGCAAAGCATGGGCTGTACCCCAGGGTTTACTGCGCGTTTGTTCTTGGGTTAAGATCTCAAAACGGTCTGCGGACATCCACTTCGCTAATTGTGTTTGAACAACAGGCTCCATACCAGACTTCACAATCACAAAAACCTTCTTGAAACCAGCTTGCATCGCATCATAGCAAGCATATTCAAATAGAAAATGCCCTTCAGCTCCAAACGGTTGGATTTGTTTGGCACCGCCAAAGCGCGACCCCAAGCCTCCAGCTAAAATCACGAGTGCGGTCTCAGTAGTTTGCATCGAGGGCAAATATGGGTTTGCGGGTTTTCCAGCTGCCTTTGGTAAAATCCGGAATCTCTTGAGGTGCACCATTTTCAGCAATCGACTTTTCGCTCAGGGGCGTAATGGCATACCAAGTTGCTAAATCATAGACATCGAGCGGAAAGGGTTGGTTTTGCTTGATGCATTCGATAAAGGCGTTGTCTACGAAATAATCCATGCCGCCATGGCCTGAACTTTCTGCAGCCGCTGCATTTTGTTTCCAAAGCGGGTGGTCGTGCGTTTCGAGCCAAGATTTGGTGTTGTCCCAGCGGTGGGAGTGTTTCATGGCATCTTCAAAATAGATATGGCCTTGTTCAGGGTCGCCCCAACCGAAGTCTTGCCAAATTCCTTTGGTGCCTTGCACCCTGAATCCTAGGTTATAAGGGCGCTGCAAACTGGTGTCGTGCGTCAGGATGATCGTTTCGCCGTTGGCGCATTGCAAATGCGTGGTGACGACATCGCCTTGCTTGAATTCAATTTGCGCATTCGGATGGTCAGCGCCACCTTTCGGATGCTTGACTATATATTCGTGTAAACCACGGGCCTTGCTCGAAAAAGAACTGAGGCGCACCAAACGATTGCCGCGATTGAGGTCGAGCATGGTGGCAACTGGACCCAAACCGTGTGTCGGGTAAAGCTCTCCATTGCGTTTGACATAATGATTGGTGCGCCAAGCGGCCTCGCTGTAGCCTTTGGCGCCAAATTCGACGCCAGAATTGTAGGCGCTCTTGCCGTCGTTGAAGAGCACGCCGCGCAAGTCGTGTTCATAGCCGCCTTGGGCGTGTACAATTTCTCCGAAGAAACCCTTGCGCACCATATTCAGAATGGCCATGACATCACGGCGGTAACAAACATTTTCTAATGGCATAATAGGCACTTTGGTTTGCTCAGAGGTCTTGACATAAGCCCAGCAATCTGACAATTTCATGGCGCCGCCGACTTCCATTCCGACAATTTTACCTGCCTTCATGGCGGCCAATCCGTGTGGCAAATGCCACTCCCATGGAGAGGACACAAAAACGGCATCGATATCTGTTCGGGCGAGTAATTGCAGGTAATCATCGGGGCCATTTTGATACACCGCAGGTGCGGGCCTACCCGCTTTTTCAATGAGTGCCAGTGCATCTTTGATCATGCGCGGGTCGGGATCAGCAAGCGCTATGATATCTACATCTGAGCGCTTGAGCATTTCTTCAATATGCGTTTGGCCTCGAAATCCCGTAGCGATAAAACCCAAACGAACGCGTGTTTTGGTGCTCGCGTCAAAAGAAAGCACTTGCTGGGGGAGCAACAAAGCACCCGCACCAACAACTCCCGCTTTCTGAATAAAATCTCTTCTTTTCAAAGTTTTTTCTTGAAAGATAAAAAAAAGCCGCCTTTTTAGGGCGGCTTACTCTCTAAAAAATGAAACGGTTCGCTTATTTTGAAAAATCGATATTGTACACTATGCTTGTCCAAAGTGTGTGATTTCTCTCCATCTGAATGCCATTTGACTTGACTACAAATTGGTTCAAGTAACCCATCTGAAAATTGAAATTTGGATTGACTTTGTATCCAAGTGCAACAATAAAACGATTCTGGTCTAAAATGTTTTTTCCGATGTCTTTGCCAAAACCGAGAAAAACTTCATCATTTACGTTCATAAAGAGCCCTTTACTTTGTTCTAGATAGGTTTTTTGCAATGGGATAATGCATTGGGCGCGGTAACGAATACGCTGCTTGAATTGGGTGTCTATCCAGCGCTGCTCAAGCCTGTAGCGATGTTGTACCTGAAGGTTGCCAATGGGTTGTTTTAAAATAATTTGTTGCCAAACACGATTTTCGTTGGTTCGATTGGCTATAGGTTGACTTCCATAAGGATAAGACACGACCCAAGCATAACCACCGGAAACAGTACAGTTCGGATTCAATTTATAATCTAGACCTACCCTTGTCAACGATTGCTGCCAATCGGCAAAACCATCGGCTCTGCGCCATTGGTATTCGGTATGTAGATCCCATTGCTCGTTGAGTTTGTGGTTACCTTGATAAACCACCCAACCATGGAGTTGGTCGTCGATTGTTGTTTGAGCATGCAGTGCATAGCTCAAAAAAAGGCTGGCGATAAAATATAATTTTTTCATGATTGCTTATTTTCGTCGGGCTGCTGCGTGATGCTTGGAATGATGCAATAATTTAAAATCCTCGAGACCAATTAAATTCAAATGACCACCTGCTGCCTTATATTCATCTTGTAACAAATGTAGTGCTTCCATTGAAGTATGATCTATAAAGCGACTCCTTGTGAGGTCGAGATGAAGTTCCTTTTCAGTATTGTGAAGAGCCAATACTTTTTGCAATTGTAAATAATTTGTAAAAACGAGCGGAGACTCAATGCCAACAACGTTGTGTTCAGTCTTCATGCGCAAACGAAAAAGGGATGTAAAGCCTGCGCCACGTACCATATGAAGCACCAGCTTCAGTACAATACCAGCACCAATTCCAATCAACAGATCAGAGGCAAGTGTAACCACAATGGTAGTACAGAATACCAAAAGTTGGTCTGCACCAATTTTTAGAGCAGATCCAAACTCTTTTGGATGTGCAAGCTTCCAGCCTACCCCAATGAGCAAGGCTGCTAGCGCAGACATCGGAATCATATCGCTAAATGAGACATCGACGATCAAAAATATCAAAATAAAAATCCCATGGAAAAAATTTGCCCAACGAGATTTGGCTCCATTTGCAACATTAGCAGACGAACGAGCTACCTCTGAAATCATCGGTAAACCGCCAAAAATACCTGCAATCATGTTGCCAAAACCAACAGCCATCAAGTCTTTATTGTAATTTGATTTGCGCTTTTGAGCATCGAGTAAATCCACCGCTTTTACGGTGAGCAAAGATTCGAGCGATCCTACTAGTGCAAACATGATCACGTATTTGAGAAAAGTACCAAATTGATTAAAACCCTCAAAACTCTCATTGATGCGCAATACTTCAAAAAGCGCTTTATCAAATGAGAGTAATGGTTTAAATGTATCCGTATTGTGAATTGCAAAGACTTTAACAAGAATAATAGAAACTAAAATCACCACCAAAGCGGATGGGATTTTTCTCATTATTGGGTTTTTAAAATAAGGCCAAATAAAAACAATGGCTAATGAAACCAATCCAATCATCGTGATCTGCCAATGCATAAAGAAATGTGGAATTGTATTTTGGAATTCAGCTAAGAGTTCGAGCGGCTCTGTCATAGGTTTACCCTCGAGGGTAGTAGGCGAAAAACCAGCCAGAACATGCACTTGTTTGCTGATGATAATGATGCCAATTGCCGCTAACATGCCATGGACCGCAGACAGCGGAAAAAGATCCGTGTATTTGCCCCATTTGAGCCAACCCATAAGCACTTGAAGCATCCCGGCTACAATGATGGCGCCAAGTGCCAAATGCCATCCCAATTCGTTGTTGCCATGCCCCAATTCAGCCACAGAACCGGCCACGATGACAATTAAACCTGCTGCTGGGCCTTTGATAGTGAGCGGCGCTCCCATGATAAAAGAAACGATTACACCTCCGAACATGGCTGTAATGAGGCCATAAATCGGAGGGAAATCACTGGCTTTAGCAATACCTAAACTAAGTGGCAATGCCAGTAAGAAAACCAAAAATCCGGAAAGCATGTCGTCTTTCCAACTTTTTTTCAATTGATCAATTTCGAGGTTTTTAAAAATTAAATTTTTCATTATCTGTGTAATTAAGATGAACGTTTTGCAATTTGATGGTAGTTTTTAACGTGTGGACCAAGAAACACACGGGCATAGATGCGCATCGTAGCCAAGCCATTGATGACAAGACTAAATGCGGCAAAAAAGGCGAGGCCAAATTGATTTAACTCGATGTGAGAGAAAATTAAATCCTCTCCAATAAAAGAAGGAGTGATGGGGAAGCCAGATAGGCCGAGACAAACCAATAGAAATACAAAACCAGTTTTAGGGTACTCGTAAATGTGTCCATAAAAGTTATCAAGGCTGATCCATTCTGTTTTTCGCATGCGGGTTAGTAACCAATAACCTAGCGCCCATGCCAATAAAATCCCGCTGAGATACCAAATATGGTGGGCATTGTCAAAGTGGGCATTGAACGAAAGTGCAAGCGAAATAGAAGCATGATTCAGCATGATGAGCGTCAAGCTTTTTCGGACTGAATCCCGCTCGGTAAAGGCTTTAACAGCCATCAAGAAACCCCAAAGGGCAAAGAAAAAGGGCAAGCGCTGTTTTACTTCAGTTGGCAATAATGCTTCGTTTGCGCGCAAAATAAGGCCAAACAGGAGAATGAAAGCCATCAGCCAAAAAATGTATCTGAAATTGAGCACTTTCCAGCCTCGTCCAATTTTTTTAAGCGGATTCCAAAGCCATTTGAAAAGGGCATTATCCAGATTCCATTCCTTTAAACTGAGCATGTAATAACGATCCACCCAACGATCAAAAGCACTTTTTTGCAATACAGCTTCTTGAAGCTCATATTGCTGTTCTCGAATTTTATAGCTGACAATGGATGGTGAAATCAGGAGTTGGTAGGTGCGTAAAAATGCATTTCCGACGATATGCACGAGTGCAACATTCTCCCATCCCAATGCAATTTCAATGAAAATGAGGCCAATTTGCGCAATAGAAGCATAGGCTATCTGACTCTTGATGGTACTTTGGACCCGACTGATCACCGTACTGATCAAGGCAGTTAGTAAGCCCGCAATCACCAAACCAACCTTAAAATAAATTTGGTTTTCCCAAAAATGAAGCGTGCGCAAAAGTAAAAATGCGCCAATATGCACCGACATGGAGCCATAGAAAATGGCGCTTGAGGGCGTTGGACCTTCCATGGCGCGTGGCAACCACGAGGAGAAAGGAAGTTGAGCAGATTTTGCAGCAGCAGCTATGTAGAACAACGTCGCAATGAGTAAGCCTACAGACGAATTCTGAGCCAAATGCTCATGTAGCGAAACGGTCTGATTCATTTGCAAGAACGTCACGTTTTCATGCCAAAAATGATGCAACAACCACATGGCGAGAATGACACCGATGTCCCCAATGCGATATACAGAGAATACCTTTAGGGCATTTTTTACGGGTAGCAAGCGCTCGCGGTAAAATGCAATCAATAGGAAGGATGATACGCCGAGGATTTCCCATCCGATAAAAAGCGTCTCCATATTTCCGGAAAAAATGATGGTAGAATAGCCGACATTAAAAAAGAGGATGGTATTAAAAAAGCGCTTGTAGCCAGCTTCTCTGTGCAAATAATAACGAGAGTAGATGGTGATCAGAAAGGTCAGTGCTGCACCTAAAAATGCGTAAGTTAAGGTGAGTTTATCTACCAGAAAATCTATAAAAAAATCATAGTTCTCAGAACGATAAACCGAAATTTCCTTGAATTGAATAGGCTCTGCTCCTTGAAAAATCCAAAACGCAGTAAACAGGCAAACCAGCAGTAGCTGTAAAAAAGCCGTGCTGTAACTCAGCACAGAAAGTGCGCCTTCTTTTTTTACAGGCAAAAATAAACTGATGAGGAAACCGGCTATTGGCAATCCGAGGTAACCGTGAACGAAATAAGTGATATTCATGACGCTCGTTTTGAAGTTACAGAACTGGCATATGGCTCAAATGCACCTTGCTCAAAAACGGAGAAATCATGAGCTTCCGGATCATACGCCACCAATCTCACCCATTCATTGGCAAACCATTCAAACGTATGCGGATTGCGTGTAATGGCCTCATAGACGACCTGTGGTTTTTGTTCGACGATGACCAAAAGTCTATACGGGTCGTGGAGTTCAATCATCTGACTGGGCAAACCTGTTCTCAAGTCGCCGTCTACACCGTTTGCAACGCCCAGCAAGCCCATTACGTTATGCGGAAGTTTGGAGCCAGCGCCCAATTGTTCGTTGTCTACTCTTGAGAAATAATACTCTAAATTGATACCGCCACAAACGGGTGCTACTGCATTGAGAATGCCGCTTAGCGCCTCACCGGTCGGATCGACGCGGTAATCATATGAATTCAAGAAAGCCCTGCGGTCCAAGAAAACATCGCGTGAAAATTGACGTCTACCCACGATGCAAAGTGCATTGGTTGCGTGGTTCAATTCAGGACGTGGCTCAAATAAGGAAACGGTCCGTAATTGGACTTTTTTGTGGACACTACGTGGATTTGCTAAAGAGTTGACCGTTGCAAACTTTTTCGAACGCTCAATGGCATTCTGTTCACATGCTTTTGAAAAAAGCGCCCGGTCCTTTTCAAAAACTGTCATTAAATCAATAGGAATTTGTTGGGTGTCAAAATAACTGAACTCATCCATTGCAGTATCCTGAAGCACCGCGACAAAATGTACATGATCGGGGATGTCTAATCCCGTTTCACGCAAAGCGCGTCTGACCAATTGATGATTGGCCATCTGAGCAAAAGCACGCGCATTGACAGAACCAGGTCTTCCCGAACAAGCGCCGCAATCGTAGCCAGCATAGTGCGTATTATTGGCACTGCTTGAGCCATGGGCCACGATATAAATCAATGAAGAGAACCCTTTCTGAAGGCCGATACTCTTGAGCATACCCCCAACAATTTGAGTCATTTGCGCTACAGTAAAACCAATTTGTAAACCGTCAGGCGTGAACTGACCTGGCATGTGTTCAATACTGAGCATTGCCTCAGCATCCATGTGTTGTTTGGATGAAACCGCCATTGTGTTTTTGGAAGGCCATAAAATACTCAATGCAAGTTTCAAAGCAGACCAAAAACCATAAGTATGGGTTAAGACCCAGCCAACAATGAGGCCATGAGATCTGGCATCAAAATGCCATTCTTTGTCCTTCTTTTGAGCAACTGAATGTTCAATAATCAAGTGCGTTGGTTGAACTGGCGCTGGGCAAATTTTAGTGCGTTGCGAAGATCCAAACGGCTGAAAGTAAGTTTCTATATTGAAATGACCAGGCGTTCCAAATGATAGAAAAGAGGGGTCAAGCCGCTCAATGTGCCTTCTTATAGAACATTCGCGGTCATCAATACAAAAGATGCCAATGCTTCCTGCTTCTAACTGTTTACGGTTTTCCTTTTGTTGCAGGGAGTCCAAAACTTGATCGTAGTAGGTCCATTCATAAGCGTCTTGCCAAATAGATTTGAGCTTTTGTTCGGTTGTTGAAAGCAGATTATTCGGATCAAATTGATAGGTTTCGAGACCAAATTTCGAGGATGGAATCCAATTGCCATGGTGCTGATCAAGTGCATCAATTTCAAGTAAACACTCCAAAAGCAAAAAATCTTCAAAAGCAATTGTTCTTTGCAGTACTAATAAACTTGGTCTATTTGCAATTTGAGCGATCATTCCTGAATAGCCCGGGTGCGCGAATTGTTGATCGTATAAATAATTTTCACAGGCACTTTGATCCCCAACCAATAAATCGAGTGCATCCCTAAGTTTAAATGCAGGATTTAAAAAACAATTTCTGGCTCTTTCTCCTGTGAAAATAGAGGCTGTATTCTCCGTTTCCATTTGTCTCAATGCGGCTAAAAAAGGCAAACCATTCGTCGGGAAACGCCAAATCGCAATACCTTGATCGAGAAATGAATTGACGATGCGAAACAAAAGTGGATGCACGCGCGCATCTAGATCAAAGCCAAGTTTTTTCTTCCATTGTAGCCGATAACTGCCCACTTTTGATCGGAGGTATGGACTTGCCTTGAAACTAAATAACTGCTCCATTGAAACTTCATCATGCTTTTCTAAAGAGCGAGCCAAGCTAGCTTCGGAGATCTCGCCATTTTTGTAGCGTTGCCGGTAGTCATCTAGCGTTAAGTAGGTCTGATAACCAAAAAGTTGCTGAGCAGCGTGCAATCCTTTGTGAAAAGGCAACTGCTGAAAGGCGTGTAGTGTATTGTGGTGGATAAAATCCTTTAAAGGAGCCTGGCTGGGTAAATAATGTGCAAGCTCATGAATGAGCTGTGCTAAATTTTGATTTTCATTCATAAATAGAGTTTAAAAAGTGTAAAAACGACGAAAAATCGAACACTTTTTAAATCCTAAATACCTGAAAATGAATGAAAATTGTTTGTTTCAACCAAAGCCAAGAGCGAAACGCATCTCGTTCATATAGCGCTCTTTTTGATTGGCGTTTTTGAAGATGGTAATTTGTAGCGAGCGTACTGAGCTTTTGACTAAAGAAAACATGAGAGGCCGCAGATGACTCAAGATCGGTTTCTTGCTCTAATTCCTCTAATTCTTCGAGCGTTTCAAATGCTGAGAAGGTCAGCTCTACATGAGATTTCTGTAGAAATTTGAAACCTGGGTGCCCGATAAAACGGGCAGTTTCTTGAACGTCGGGCACAGACATACCGAATGCCAAATTGCTTAGAAAAGCAACTAACGTGACAAAAAATATGCTGCGTTTAGTCCAATGCACGATACAAATTTAGAAGCATAATGGTAAAGTGTTGTTAAAATATTCCTAAAAAATGAAGTTTGCCTTATCTTTGTTCTCTATGCAATCAACAACTACTCTATCTAGCAAATCTCAGGCCTATATCGACTTAGAAGATCAGCATGGCGCCCACAATTACCATCCACTGCCGGTGGTACTACAAAAAGGTGAAGGCGTTTATGTCTGGGATGTCGAGGGCAAGCGTTACTTTGATTTTCTTTCGGCTTATTCAGCCGTGAACCAAGGTCATGCGCATCCAAAAATTACCCAAGCACTCATTGATCAAGCGCAAACGTTGGCACTTACTTCACGCGCTTTTTACAATAACTGCCTCGGTGAATACGAAAAATTCGTAACCGCATACTTTGGCTTTGACAAAGTGTTGCCCATGAATACGGGTGCAGAAGCCGTCGAGACCGCCATCAAATTGTGTCGCAAATGGGCCTACGAAAAGAAAGGTATTTCCGAAAACCAAGCTCAAATTGTGGTTTGTGAAGGCAATTTCCATGGCCGCACCACCACCATCGTTTCTTTCTCCTCAGACCCAGATTCCAACCAAAACTTTGGACCGTATCCGGCTGGTTTTATTTCCATCCCCTACGATGATATTGCTGCGCTAGAACAAGCAATGGCGCAACCAAACGTGGCGGGTTTCTTAGTGGAGCCTATACAAGGTGAAGCAGGTGTTTACACGCCTTCTGATGACTTTATGCGAAAAGCCCGAGCGCTGTGCACCCAACACAACGCCCTGTTCATCGCCGATGAAGTCCAGACCGGAATTGCCCGCACAGGTAGCTTACTCGCTGTTTGTGGCAACTGTACTTGCGAAAGTAAATGCGAACAGCAAACAGCCACCTACGCACGCCCAGACATCTTGATTTTAGGGAAAGCATTATCCGGTGGGGTCTACCCTGTTTCTGCCGTTTTGGCCGACGACGCCATCATGATGGTCATCAAGCCGGGCCAGCACGGTTCTACGTTTGGGGGCAATCCAATTGCAGCTAAAGTGGCCATTGCCGCACTCACTGCTGTAGAAGAAGAAAGTCTCATTCAAAATGCCCGCAAACTCGGCGCCATTTTTCGACAAGAAATGCAGCGCATCATCGATCAAAACGATTTACTGCTGAAGGTGCGCGGAAAAGGCTTGCTCAATGCAGTGGTGGTCAATGACAGCCCTGATTCAGACACTGCCTGGCGCTTATGTGTGGCCCTCAAAGAGAATGGGCTTTTGGCCAAGCCAACACATGGCAACATCATCCGCTTTGCACCACCGCTCGTCATTACCGAAACACAATTAAGGGAATGCATTTCCATCATCGAAAAAACTGTTCAACAATTCACTAAATAACTTACATTTTGGCAACACCTATCAAATTTGGAACCGACGGCTGGAGAGCGATCATTGCAGCAGACTTTACCGTAGAAAACGTAGCGCGCGTCACGGAGGCCACGGGCATCTGGCTCAAAGAACGCTTTGACATCCCAACTGTTGTGATTGGCCACGACTGCCGTTTTGCCGGCGAACTTTTCATGGAGACAGCCGCTAAAGTTTTGCTGGCCCAAGGCATTCAAATCAAAATGGCCCGCGGTTTTGTGTCAACACCCATGATATCTTTGGCAGCAAATCAACTTGGTTGCGAAATTGGGATCATTCTTACTGCAAGTCATAACCCACCATCTTACAATGGCTTCAAACTCAAAGCTAAATTTGGCGGCCCGCTCGAACCAGAAAAAGTAACTGAAGTCGAAAATTTGATTCCCGATACTTGTTCGGTGGCTTACCAAACCCAAGACCTCGACAAAGCACTCGAAAGCGGACAACTCGAAATCATCGACATAGAAACCCGCTACATCGACCACGTCAAAGCCAATTTTGACCTCGCTGCCATCCGCAACTCAGGTCTCAAATTTATGTACGATGCCATGTACGGTGCTGGCCAGCGCGCTTTGCCGCTCGTCTTGCCAGAAGTCGAATTGCTTCATTGCGAGCACAACCCTTCTTTTATGGGGACGGCGCCTGAACCCATTGCTAAAAACTTGCAAGAACTAGCGCAAATCATTCAATCTCGCGGCGACATCTCTTGCGCGCTGGCCACCGACGGCGATGCAGACCGCATCGGCTTGTACAACAGCCACGGCGAGTTCGTAGACTCTCACCACATCATCTTGTTATTGATCCACTACATGGTCAAATACAAGCAAATGACGGGCAAAGTTGTCATTGCATTTTCGGTCACGCCGCGCGTCGAAAAATTGTGTAAACACTACGGCCTCGAACTTGAAGTTACCAAAATCGGCTTCAAAGAAATCGCGAGCATCATGATCAAAGAAGACGTGTTGTTGGGCGGAGAAGAATCGGGCGGCATTGCCGTCAAAGGACACATCCCAGAGCGCGACGGCATCTGGATGGGTCTCATCATTTGGGAATTCATGGCCAAGTCGGGCAAAACCCTCGACGAACTCATCGAAGAGGTTTATGCAATTGTTGGACCCTTCCAATTTGAGCGCAACGACCTCCACATCACCGAAGAACTCAAGCAAAAAATCATTGCCAATTGCAAAGCAAACAATTACACATCATTTGGTAAATACCAGATCCGAGAAGTACAAACCATTGACGGCTTCAAGTATTTCTTCGACGACGAACGCTGGGTCATGATTCGCCCATCGGGTACAGAGCCTGTATTGCGCACCTACGCTGAAGCACCAACCTTAGCCGAAGTAAGAGAAATCTTGAACGCTACAGCGCAAACAATTTGTAACTAAAACTTGTGATTTTCACGAATAAGCCCTTCAGATTGGAGGGCTTTTTTTATATTAACCCAAAGCAACATCGAGGATCATCATCACTAAGAAACCGCCAATGAAGCCTAATACAGCTACATCTGTGTATTTATCGCGCTGGGTTTCGGGGATCACCTCCTCTACCACCACAAAAATCATGGCGCCGGCGGCAAAAGAAAGCGCAAAAGGCAAAATGGGTTCCATGTAAATGACTGCCATGGCGCCGATTACACCTGCAATTGGCTCTACAATGGCAGAGAGTTGGCCAAACATAAAACTCTTGGTGCGGCTTGCTCCTGCACGGCGCAGGGGCATAGCAACAGCAAATCCTTCGGGGAAGTTTTGAATACCAATACCAATCGCTAGTGCAATAGCCCCAGCAATTGTAGCGCCTTCCATTCCATTGGCAGCGGCGCCAAAAAGCACGCCAACAGCCAAACCTTCGGGAATATTGTGAAGGGTTATGGCAAGTACCAACAAGGTCGTTTTGTGAAGTTGGGTCTTGACACCTTCGGTTTCATTTTCATTGAAATTGATGTGCAAGTGCGGTAGTTTTTTATCTAAAAAAAACAAAAACATAGCACCGGTCAAAAAACCGACAGCAGCAGGCATCCAGGGTACAGTTGGGTATAAGCGCTCTGATAGCTCAATAGACGGCAACAACAAAGACCAAAAACTCGCTGCAACCATGACGCCACCCGTAAAACCGAGCATGCCATCGAGCAAACCTCGGTGCATGTTTTTGAAAAAGAAAACAAGACTTGCGCCCGCTGCCGTCACCAACCAAGTGAAAGTTGTAGCTAAAAATGCGGCAAAAACAGGATCAATGTGGGTAAAGAAATGTTCGAGTTGTTGCATCATGGTATAAAAATACCAATTATTTCAACCTCTCATTCAAATGCTCGAATGGCCAAACGATATGCGTCCAATCCAAAACCAAAAATACAACCCTTGCAAACGGGGCTCAGTAAAGATTCATGCCTGAAACTTTCGCGGGCCGCGATGTTGGAGATATGTACTTCTACCACTGGAGTTGAGATAGCGGCTATGCAATCGCGCAGCGCAACGCTCGTATGGGTGTACCCACCAGCATTTAGAATAATGCCATCAGCGTCGGATTCTTGCAAACAATTAATGAGTTCACCTTCGACATTAGACTGAAAATAAAGCAATTCATGAGTTGTTTGACTTTTCAACTGATCCAAATAAGCTTCGAATGTGACATTGCCATATATTTGTGTTTCTCGGGTACCGAGTAAATTCAAATTGGGACCATTAACGACGAGCAATTTCATTTTACATGCATTGGGAGCGCTATATTAAGGATTTTGTTTCATACCTGAAAATCGAGAAGGGTCTTGCGGAGAACTCCATTCTAGCCTATCAGCGCGATGTCAGCCTCTTAGCGGACTATTTTTCTAGTGAAAAAAGCAAGCCAGAACAAGTGAGCTACGAGCAACTCAAAACTTTTGTTGCTCACCTCTACGACCTCGGGCTCAGTGCCCGAAGCCAAGCGCGCATCATTTCTGGTATCAAGCAGTTTTTTCGATACCTCATCCTAGAGCGCTACATACAAACCGACCCCTCTGAACTCCTTGAGCAGCCCAAATTAGGTCGTAAATTACCCGAGGTTTTGGAAATCGAAGAAATTGATGCCCTGCTTGCTGCAATAGACCTAAGTAGTCCGGAAGGCCCCCGCAATCACGCCATGCTTGAAACGCTCTACAGTTGCGGTCTGCGCGTGTCAGAACTCATTGGTTTGCGCTTTTCAGATTTGTATTTTGACGAAGGTTTTATCCGTGTGATCGGCAAGGGCAATAAAGAGCGTTTGGTACCGGTTTCAGATCGAGTTATTGAAGAGGTGAACAGCTATCAAGCGGAATCGAGAATGAACCTAGCCATCAAAAAAGGACAAGAACATTTCGTATTTCTCAATCGCCGAGGTGCTGCATTATCTCGCGTCATGATTTTCACCATCATTCAGCAACTCGCTCAGAAAATTGGGCTCGATAAACAAATTTCACCGCATACTTTTCGACACAGTTTTGCTACCCATTTGATCGAAGGTGGCGCCAATTTGCGGGCTGTGCAAGAAATGCTCGGTCATGAATCTATCACCACCACAGAGATTTACACGCATCTTGACCAGCGTTTTTTACGCAAGGCTATACTGAGTCACCATCCGCGAAATCAGTCCAAATAATGCGCTTTGTTGAAAAAGGCTGTTTTTTTGTGAATAATGGATTTGCAGTATTGTAAAAAGTTGTTATCTTTGCATCCGCTTTTGTAATTACACGTAATAATTTAGACATGTCACGAGTTTGTCAGTTAACAGGAAAGTCAGTGATGGTTGGAAACAACGTATCGCACTCAAATCGCAAGACCAAGCGTCGTTTTTATCCGAACTTGATCACGAAGAAGTTTTTCGTTCCTGAAGAAGATAATTTTATCACTTTAAAGATTTCTGCTGCTGCATTGCGCACCATCAACAAAAAAGGAATCTCTGCTTGCTTGAAAGAAGCACGTCAAAAAGGATTTTTGAAATAACCTGTTGGGAAACAGAATAAACATTTAGAAAATGGCTAAGAAGAGTAAAGGCAACCGCATCCAAGTAATTCTAGAGTGCACTGAGCACAAAGAGTCTGGTATGCCCGGTACATCACGCTACATCACAACTAAGAACCGTAAAAATACGCCAGACCGTATGGAGATTAAGAAATTCAATCCCATCCTCAAGCGTATGACTGTCCATAAAGAAATTAAATAAGTAAGTCATGGCAAAGAAAGTAGTTGCATCACTCCAGAAAGGTGGAGGTAAAGAACATACAAAGGTGATCAAAATGGTCAAGTCTGAGAAGTCTGGCTCATACACCTTCAAAGAAGAAATCGTACACAACGACAAAGTAAAAGAGTGGTTTACCAAAGGCTAAACCGTTGTGCATTCCCTTTTAAAGCTTCCAAGTCGGGAGCTTTTTTTTTATCTTAGCAAATGGGCATATTTGATTTTTTTTCGAAATCCAAAAAAGAAACCCTTGATCCAGTTCAAAAAGAAACCCTCGATCAAGGCCTAGAGAAAACCAAACAAACCTTTTTCTCTAAAATTACGCGTTTGCTCGTGGGCAAAAGCCGCGTGGATCAAGACGTCCTCGACGAACTCGAAGAAATCCTCATTACCGCAGATGTCGGGGTAGAAACCACCCTCAAAATCATCGATCGCATCGAAGCACGTGTTTCCAGAGACCGCGTCATCAATTCAGAAGAACTCAACCAAATTCTTCGCGACGAAATCATCGCCCTTTTAGAAGAAAACGCAGCCAATTTTGAAGGCAAGCTCAAGATAGACAAACCCACAGATGGCAATCCATACGTACTCATGGTGGTTGGCGTCAATGGCGTGGGCAAAACTACCACCATTGGCAAACTGGCCTATCAAATGAAACAAGCCGGTTTAAAGGTTGTTTTGGGCGCTTCAGACACCTTTAGAGCAGCAGCTGTTGATCAGCTCATTATCTGGTCGGAGCGCGTTGGTGTGCCCATCGTGCAACAAGGTATGGGTGCCGACCCCGCAAGTGTTGCTTATGACGCTTTGCAGTCTGCCAAAGCCCAAGGAGCAGATGTAGTGATCATCGATACTGCTGGCCGCCTCCACAACAAAGTCAACCTCATGCAAGAACTTTCTAAGATCAAGCGTGTAATGGATAAAGTGGTGCCGAATGCCCCTCACGAAATCTTATTAGTGCTCGATGGCTCTACAGGGCAAAACGCCTACGAACAAGCCAAGCAATTTGCGCAAGCCACAGACATCAATGCACTCGCAGTTACCAAACTCGACGGCACAGCCAAAGGCGGCGTGGTCATTGGCATCTCAGATCAAATGAAAATTCCGGTGAAATATATCGGCGTGGGCGAAAAAATGGAAGACCTCCAGCTATTTGACCGCAAGGCCTTTGTTGAAACCCTCTTCAAGTAATCAGATCAATTGTTGGGCTACGTAAGTGGCATATTGCCCATTGAGGGCCATGAGCTCGTCGTGCTTTCCTTGCTCGGTAATTTGACCATCTTGCAAGACTAAAATTTGGTCTGCCTGACGAATCGTAGACAAACGGTGTGCAATGACAATCGAGGTACGGCCTTTCATGAGCTCTTCTAAAGCTTCTTGAACGAGTCTTTCGGAGCTAGAATCTAGGGCTGACGTAGCTTCATCCAAAATGAGGATACTAGGATTTTTCAGGATGGCGCGTGCAATGGCGATGCGCTGTTTTTGACCGCCAGAAAGTTGAATGCCTCGGTCTCCTACTTCAGTGTTCATTTGCTCTGGAAAGCTACTAATGAACTCCCAAGCATTTGCTTTTTGAGCAGCTTCAATCACCGCTTGATCGGTGGCATCAGGTCGCCCAAATCGGATATTTTCTAGGATACTACCAGAAAACAACAAAACTTCTTGTGGAACAATTGCCATTTGTTGACGCAACTGTTGCAAATCAAAGGTGCTTGCCTTTCGTCCATCAAAATAAATAGCCCCTGACGAAGGTTGGTAAAACTGTAAAAGAAGGTTGGCAATTGTCGATTTACCCGAGCCACTTTGCCCAACTAGCGCTAAGGTCTGATTGGGAGCCAACGTAAAATTGATGCCCTTCAATACCTCGATATCCGAGCGTTGCGGATAACTAAAGTAAAGATTGTCAAAACGCACAGAGCCATCGATTTGAATGCGCTCTTGCGGGGCAGAGGTCAGTTGTTCGGTATCCTCTTGTAGTAAATCGAGTAAGTTTTCGGTTGCCCCAACCGCTTTTTGAACGCTGGCGTATAAATCTGGCAAAGAACCGATAGAAGCACCCATCATGATGGTAAAGAGCACAAACTGATAGAACCCTTCCGACGCGAGCTCAGGGTTGGGCCCTTGGGTCATGAGTAAACCTTTCCAGACAATAAATACAATAGCACCGAAAAGACAGAAAATGATGAATGAAACGAACAAACCGCGCCAAATACCACTGCGCACATTGAGGTCTCTGGTTTGCTGGGTACTTTTCTTGTATTTGCCCAGCAAAAACCACTCATTGGTAAAGGCCTTGACATTGGCAATTCCGGTGAGTGCTTCTTCTAGGATGGAATTAGAGGTGGCAATGTAGTCTTGGGCTTCTTTGCTGAGTTTGCGGATGTATCGACCAAAGAAGACGGCTACAATAGCCATAACCGGTACCGTAGCAAGCATGATCAGCGAAAGTTTCCAGGAAATGAAAAACAAAAAAGTGATGCCACCAAAAACAATAATGATTTGCCTGAAAAATTCGGCAATAGTCGTGCGCAATACTTCTTGAATTTGAGCGATGTCAGAAGCTACTCTCGAGGTGAGTTCGCCTACTTTTTGCCGATTGAAGAAATCCATGGGCATGTAGACCAACTTTTCAAAGGCCTCGTTGCGCATGTCTCTGAGGGCGTTTTCGGTAACGTTGTTAAAGAGCACCACGCGCACGAACGAAAAGACACTCTGAAAGAAGAACAAAATAAAAAGCGCGAGGGCTATTTGATTGACGTTCGAGAGGTCGAGCAAGCGAATCGCTTGTTCGGGTTGAGAAGTCGCGTTAGAACTGCCCAGGAGCTTCCCCATAAGGTACGGGAATACCAAGCCAGCAGAAGTGCTGAGCACCAAAAAGATCCAGCCAATAAAATAAGTACCCGAATAAGGCTTAAGGTACTTCAAAAAGCGCGCAGCTTTGCGCCAGCTGTCTTTGGTTAATTTAACTTTTGCTTCTTTATTTTTCTTGGGTCTCATCATGGCTTTGGCGCTAGGCAATACAAAAATAACTTGCTTTCTCGGGGCATGGGCTTTTTTTCACGATTTTTGTCGAAAGAATTTGAAATTCTAAAAAATATGCTATCTTTGCATTCCCAAAAACATTACAAATAACGACACGACATGAAAAGAACGTTTCAACCATCGGTAAGAAAAAGAAGAAACAAACATGGCTTCCGTAGCCGTATGGCCACTAAAAACGGTCGTCGTGTATTGGCTGCTCGCCGCAAAAAAGGCCGTAAAAAATTAACTGTATCTGACGAACCAATGCACAAGCGTTAAACCGTTAAGATCATTCATATTTCAAAGCTCCGTCCTTCTGGTCGGGGCTTTTTTTGTACCTCATTATTTGATACCAAAAAAAGGGCCGCAATTGCGACCCTAGCTTCTTTCCAAGTTTGTTGACTGATGGAAAGGAGGTATTAAGCAGGAACTCGAGGTGCTGCAGCCAAAATACTTGGGGCAGTTTGCTCGGCAAATTTTTCAAAGTTCTTGACAAACTTGGCGGCTAAGCTTGCCGCTGTTTGATCGTAGGCTTGTTTGTCGGCCCAGGTGTTGCGCGGATTGAGTAACTCGGATGGTACACCAGCGCATGAAGTTGGAAAAGCTAAGTCAAAGAATGGCATTTGTTCGTAAGCGACGTCTTTGAGTTGACCTGTGAGTGCAGCGGTAATCATCGCTCGGGTATAAGAGAGCTTCATGCGAGAACCCACACCATAAGAGCCACCAGACCAACCGGTATTGATGAGCCAAACATTGATGTCGGTACCCTCTAATTTTTCGCCGAGTAATTTGGCGTATTGAGCGGGGTGTAAAGGCAAGAATGCTGCGCCAAAACCTGCAGAGAAGGTTGTAGTGGGCTCGGTGATTCCCACTTCGGTTCCGGCTACTTTAGCGGTATAGCCCGACATGAAGTGGTACATCGCTTGTTCTTTAGTGAGTTTAGAAATCGGAGGTAAAACGCCAAAAGCATCTGCTGTTAAGAAGAAGATATTTTTTGGTGCAGTTCCGATGGATGGCGTAGCAATGTTGTCGATATGATGAATCGGGTAAGAAAC